>Ga0224545_1000001_pt1 | contig 281070 bp, 238 predicted proteins | sample 714P12024metaG_FD_179906 | JGI IMG/M metagenome (GOLD analysis project Ga0224545, IMG submission 179906) | Peat soil microbial communities from Stordalen Mire, Sweden - 717 P1 20-24 | ecosystem: Environmental > Terrestrial > Soil > Wetlands > Peat | place: Sweden: Norrbotten County, Stordalen... | reverse complement strand
AACCGTTGTCTCACCGTAAACCCTAACATCGGCGACAAAATTCGTGTTTGCCGATGTTAGTCTGCAACGGTTTTTCAGTAACTTACCTGCTTTCAATACCCATAAACAGAATCCGGCTTACAGGCTCGCCCGCCAAATATTGTAGTTTTTGGAATCTGCGCTACTCTGCGTTGGGCGGCGAGCACGCTTGCTTAACTCGGTGGCTTGCGCTTCCAACTGCCTGGTTATTCAGAGGGGGCGAACTCGATCCGGTTGCGTCCGCGGTGTTTTGCGGTGTAGAGCGCGGCGTCCGCCTGGTTCAGGAGTTGACGGAACTCCGGAGCTTTTTTCCCTTGAAAACCTGAGATGCCAAAACTTGCGGTGAGTTTGATCACGCGTCCGCCAAACAAGAATTCCTGCTCTTCGAATTCTTTGCGAATGCGCTCGGCCACGAACTGCACATTGTCTTTGTCCGCGTGAGTGAGAACGAAAAGAAATTCTTCACCACCAATGCGCCCGCAGATATTGGAACGCCGCGAATTCGTTTTCAGAATCTCGGCAAATTTCTTGAGAACTTTATCGCCGGCGTCGTGCCCGCTCGAATCGTTGACGCTCTTGAAATTATCCAGGTCAACCATCACCACCCAAAAAGGAAAGCCGTGGCGGGCCGCGCCGCTAAGCTGTCGGGCGGCCCATTCGTCAATGGCGCGGCGGTTGGGAAGGCCGGTTAGCGAATCTGTTAGCGCCAGCTCTTCGAGCAGGCGGTTTTTTGCTTCCACTTGGCGGTGCAATTCCACAATCCGGCGGCCAACTTCGGCGCGCGCCAGCAATTCTTTGGGATGGAATGGTTTGGTGAGGTAATCGTCTGCGCCGGCAGCCAGGCCTTTTACGACGTTTTCTTTGTCGGAGACGCTGGTTAGTATGATGATGTAAGTATAGGAAGTTGGGGATCCTGCGCGGATTCGACGGCACAGCTCAATGCCGCTAATATCCGGCATCACCCAATCCGTGATTACGATGGCGGGCGTGTGCTCGGTAAAAAGCTCGATGGCTTCACGGCCGCTTCGCGCAAATAAGATGGAGAAGTCGGCTTCGCAAAAAGCTTGCTCCACCAGCTTGCGATAAACGGCTGAGTCATCGGCAACCAACACTTTCAGGCGATCTTTCGCGGCGCTCATCTGACCTCGAAACGTAGTGAATTCCCAGTTAGCACACTGCAGAAGCGATGAACTTTGAATCAGAGATGCTAGCACAAGGTGTGCCGGGGAACCGCAGAGAGTTGCGGCATTAGATCAAGCGCGAGCGCTCGTCAACTTTGACGAGGTGGAGGAGAAGATAAGTTTTGGCAAGGTTCCAAGCCAGTGTTGCCGCGCCCGGATGGTAGCTGGGGCGAACATCACAGAAAAACCCGTGATCCGCGTTCGAGAACTCGACATTCACGTACGTTTTGCCCAGGCGTTTGCATTCGTCCACGATAGCGCGCGTCTGGTCCGGGCCGATGTGTTTGTCGAGACCGCCCCAGAAAAACAGGATGGGTGCATGCAGGTCAGCAACCCGCGGGAGCAGCGACGGCGCGATATTCCCGCCGTAAAATGAGATTGACGCTTGCAGAGGAAGACTCGTGGCGGCCAAAAAAGAAGCCCGTCCGCCCATGCAGAATCCGATGCTGGCGATTTTGTGGGGCATAACGCGCGAACTGCGTGTTAGCCAGGCGTAGGCTGCGCGAATATCTTCGACTGTGCCTTTCTCGGTCATGGCTTTCATATGCGGAATCACGGACTGGAAGTCGTCATATTTGCCTTCAAAGCCCGGGGCGGTACGATGGTAGAGTTCAGGAGCGATCGATACGTAGCCTTCACGGGCGAGCCGTTCGGTGACGTCTCGAATATGCGCGTTCACACCGAAAGCTTCCTGAAAAACCAGCACACCAGGATACTTGCCGTCGCCCGATGGACGCGCCACGTATGCATTCATCTCTGTTCCGTCGTCCACTTTCAGCGAAACTGTCTCGGTCGCAACGCTCTCCATCAAATGGGCCCCTTTACTCGCGCTCTATGGAAGCATACTTAGCGTGGTCTCGCTAAGTAGAAAATGCAAAAGATGCATTCCCTGGAGGATTTTATAGAGTTGTCTTTGCCAAAGGAATGCGAATCAATCCTTCCTGCTTTTGCATCCAAGAAGGACATGGAGGCTCGACGATGAGCTTGAAACAGTATGTGACGCTGGGACGCTCCGGACTTCGCGTAAGTCCGCTGGCGCTGGGAACGATGACATTCGGCACCGAGTGGGGGTGGGGAAGCGAACCGGCGGTGGCGAACCAGGTATTCGACCGCTACATCGAGCAGGGCGGGAATTTCATCGATACAGCAGATGGCTACACGATGGGGAAGAGTGAAGAGTTAGTGGGCCAATTTATTACGGAACGCGGTTTGCGCGAGCGCGTGGTGCTCGCCACAAAATTTACTTTTAACGGCGACCCCAGCAATCCAAATGCGGGCGGAAACGGCCGCAAGAATATTTACCGCGCTTTGGAGGGATCTCTTCGCCGCCTGAAGACGGACTACATTGATTTGTACTGGATGCATGTGTGGGACATGGTCACACCGGTGGAAGAAGTTCTGTCCACGTTGAACGATCTTGTGCGTACGGGAAAAATCCGCCACTTCGGATTCTCGGATGTGCCGGCATGGTATGTGGCGCGCGCGCAGACGCTGGCGGAAAAGGAAGGCAAGGAGGGGCTGATCGCCCTTCAATTGGAGTATTCACTTGTCGAGCGCAATATCGAACGCGAACACGTTCCGGTCGCGCAGGAACTCGGGATTGGGATTTGTCCCTGGAGTCCGTTGGCAGGCGGTTTCTTGAGTGGGAAATACAAGCGGGAAGGAAATACCGGAAAGGGCGACGGACGGCTTGACCAGGCCAAATTCGCTCAGCTCTTTGATAGATTCACGGAGCACAACTGGGGAGTGCTGGATGCTCTTCTCGATGTCGCGAAACAGGTCGATAAGAAACCGGCGCAGGTGGCGTTGAATTGGGTTTCGACGCAGCCGGGAATTACTTCAACCATCATCGGCGCTTCGAATGTTCCGCAGCTCCAGGATAATCTCAGTGCGATTGAATTCACGATCCCGGCGGAGCTTAGGAAGCGCCTGGACGATGCAAGCGCAATCGAACTGTTTCACCCTTACACATTTTTTGGGCCTGCCATACAAAATAGGATCATGGGCGAAAATTCAGTGCATGCATGGTCTCCTGCTTCCCCTCGGCGCGCTACGACGCCTGAAAAACCGAAAGCGAATGCAGCGGAAAAGTAGGCGGTCTCAATCTAGATGAACTTTTATCGAGGGCCCGCTACGGACCACTTTGACGGGCGGCATTTTTATAATTCAGGAAGCGGATTGCGCGGCACCGGCAGCGTTCTCCGATGGCTGGCAAATCGCAAGCCGGGACCGTGGCGCAAATGGATAGACGAGCCGCCCGGAGCGCCACCGCCGGAACGAGTTATCGGCGGAAAAATCAGAGCGACGTTTGTTGGTCATTCCACCGTCCTGATTCAAATGGACGGATTGAATATTCTCTGCGACCCGATATGGTCGATGCGGGCCAGCCCCTTTTCATGGATCGGTCCTCGCAGGCACCGCGCGCCGGGCATTCGATTTGAAGATCTACCTTCCATCGATATTGTCTTACAGAGTCACGATCACTACGATCATCTGGACATTCCTACGGTGAAAAGAATCGCGTCGCAGTGGCACCCGAAGTTTGTAGTGCCTCTCGGCGTACGCGCTCGATTCGCGCGAAAGAGGATCACCTCGCCCGGACAAATCAGCGAACTCGATTGGTGGCAGACAGCCGATATGGGCAACAATGTGAAAATTACTTCGGTGCCCGCCAGGCATTTCTCGGGACGCAGTTTGCGCGATCGGAACAAAACCCTTTGGTGCGGCTACGTAGTACAGAGTCGTTCCGTCGCGGTCTATTTCGCAGGCGACAGTGGATACGGTTCGCACTTCCAGGAGATTAAGCGCCGCTTTCCGGAGATTCGTCTGGCGTTTCTTCCCATCGGCGCATACATTCCGCAATGGTTTATGGGGCCAGTCCATGTTTCGCCCGCTGACGCAGTCCGTGCCCACGCAGAGCTTGAGGCGGCCACGAGCATTGGAATCCACTTTGGAACTTTTCGCTTGGCTGACGACGGAGAAGACGAGCCTGTGAACGAATTGCGGCGGGCGCTCGATGCTCGCAAACCTCTGAACCCTTTTTTCACGCTTGCTTCCGGCGAAGGACGCGATTTTCCGCAGTTGTAAACGACCGAGCAGTTAACTCCGAGAAACCAAGATTACCCTCATTGCTTTGTTGGTGATTTTGATCGCCGTTTGGATTTCGGGGCCTTTCGCCTACGCCGGGCGGGTTTGTCTGACGGATACGTAACTTTCTTCCCGCGCACTCGTGCAAACGAAGTCAGCTTATGCTGGTTTGCACGCGTCACGCTCATGATGTGTTCCACGGAGAATTTCCGCGCCGCGAGGGCGTCTGCCACAAGCGATCGGTGACAGCGCCAAGGCACCGCTTCAGCGCACATCAGGACGCTGGGCCTAACTTTGGAAAGCTTAATCGCACGCGCAAGGGCAACCTCGAATTCGGTCGTCTGCATGTAATCCGCGAAGCCGCGAAAACTTGCGTTGTGCCAGCCGACATTTTTGGAATCGAGTTTCGTGCGGCGTAGCCCACCAAGCGCCTTAAGGTGTACGTACCCGATTCCGTTGGATCGCAGCGCCGGCCCGAGAGTTTCGCGGTTATATTGAGGGTTGTGGCGCGAACGAGGTATGGTGCGGATGTCGATTACGCGGTGAACCCCATGCGCTCGCAGCAATTGGACCAGCTCGCTGAGAGGACGCGTCGAATGGCCGATGGTGAACACTGTCTGTTTCTTATGCTTTTTATGCGTACGCATACATCATCGATTAATCATACGGCAAGGGCGTGGGCCGGTCGACGCCTGAGCCCAGGATTTTGCTTTAGCGGCGATGCCTGAACGGTGATAATAGAACCCTTTCCGAAGACCCAACAGGGGACTGCGGAATATAAACTGAGGATCCTGTGCCAGCAATCAAAGCTTTGTTCTGGGACAACGGTGGTGTGATCCTGACGAACGGCTGGGATCGCCACTCGCGCCGAGCGGCTGTCGAAAAGTTTCATCTTGACTGGGCGGATTTCGAGGATCGCCATGAGCTGATGCTCGACGCTTTTGAAACCGGCCGCGCGACGTTGGATCAATATCTGCATCGCACAGTTTTTTATCGCGAACACTCCTTTACCCCGGCGGATTTCAAAGCCTTTATGTTTGAGCAGTCGCAGGCATGTCCGGAGCCGCTGGCATTTCTGGGAAAGATCGCTCGCATGAGGCGCTTCCTGGTGGCCTCGCTGAACAACGAATCACGCGAAATCAACGAATATCGTATCGAGAAATTCAAGCTGCGGGATTATTTTGAAGCTTTTTTCAGCTCTTGCTACCTGGGCGTGCGGAAGCCCGATCCTGGAATCTATGGTCTCGCCTTGAAAATTACTCAGCAAAGCCCCGCCGAGTGTATTCTGATCGACGACCGCGGGCTGAATCTGGAATGCGCGCGAGAACTCGGAATGCAGACGATACTCTTTAAGGATCTGGTGCAGCTGCGCGCCGACTTGGCGCACTTTGACATTTTGATTGATGGAAAATAATCAGGAGGAAAATTTATGGAACTGGGAATGATCGGTCTGGGGAAAATGGGCGGGTTCATGACGGAGCGGCTCATCAAGGGTGGACACCGCGTTGTGGGATTCGACCGCGATCCGGCCGTGGTGAAGGGGCTTGCGGCCAAGGGCGCCGTGGGTGCGGATTCGCTGGAGAAAATGATCGCGCAGCTCAAGGCTCCTCGAATCGTGTGGCTGATGGTTCCCTCCGGAGCGCCCGTGGATCAAACCATCGACCAACTCACCGCTCATCTAGCCCCGGGTGACACGATTATCGACGGCGGAAATTCATATTATAAGGATACCGTCCGACGCGGTGCTGCGCTGGCCCCCAAGAAAATTAACTTTGTGGACTGCGGCACCAGCGGAGGAGTCTGGGGTATCACGGAAGGCTACAGCATGATGGTTGGCGGCGACGCGGACCTTATCAAACGAATTTCTCCAATCTTTCAGACGCTCGCGCCCGGACCTGACAAAGGCTGGGGACGCGTGGGACCAACCGGCTCCGGACATTTCGTGAAAATGGTTCACAACGGAATCGAGTACGCAATCATGCAGGCGTATGCCGAAGGGCTGGATCTTCTTCGGCACAAAAAAGAATTCGGCCTCGATCTGCTGCAAGTCGGCCAGATTTGGCAGTTCGGGAGTGTGATCCGTTCCTGGCTGCTCGATTTGACTGTAGATGCTTTAAGCAAGAATCCCACTCTTCAAGGTATCGAGGCTTACGTCACCGATTCAGGGGAAGGCCGCTGGACAGTCATCGAAGGAGTGGAGCTCGGCGTAGCCCTCCCGGCAATTTCATCGGCGCTGGACAACCGCTTTCGCTCGCAGGATCCCGAGCCTTTTGCCAACAAACTCCTGGCAATGATGCGGAATGAATTCGGCGGACACGCCGTAAGGAAAACCGCGAGCTAAGCGCAGCGGGAATAAACGAATACTCCATGAAGCTCGATGCGCGTGTGCTCCCGGACCTTGTTTCGCTCAGCCGAGCTGTGCTGGAAGAAACATTCCCGATCATTCAAGAAGCGGTAACCAAACGCGGCAAGTTTGCGATCGCGCTCTCGGGTGGACATACGCCCGGGAAAATGTATTCCCTCTGGGCGCAGACCGAACAATACCGCAACAAGACTCCATGGGATCGCGTCCATTTATTCTGGAGTGACGAGCGATTCGTTCCCGCGGACGACCCTCGAAGCAATTACCGCATGGCGCGCGAGACTCTAATCTCTCAAGTCCCCATTCCGGCCGAAAATGTGCATCCGATGCCGACGAATTTATCCTCTCCAGAGGAATGTGCCCGCGCGTACGAGACCGAACTCCTGAAATTCTTCGGATCCGAGCCGCCCGCGTTCGACGTGCAGCTCCTGGGGATCGGCGATGAAGGCCACACCGCTTCCTTGTTTCCGGGATCGCCTGCATTAGGGGAAAAGGTGCGCTGGGTCGCCGCGGTTCGTGTTGCAGCGGAGCCTCCGCAGCGCATCACTCTCACTCCCGTGGTTCTCAACCAAGGGCGTAACACATTTTTTCTGGTGGCTGGTGAAGGCAAACGCGCCATATTGTCAGCCATTCGCGACGAGCTTGCTTCCAAACCCAGTCAGTATCCCGCTGCGAGGATTCATCCCGCGAGAGAACCAGTTTGGTTCTTGGATCAAGCTGCAGCCGGCTGAGATCCTCGCGTTGGCTTTTCTTGAAGCTTTTCGCAGGCCGCACGTCTAAATACTACAGTTGAAAACTCCTAAAAAATGTATGCTTGAAATTCCAGGGAGTGCGCGGAATTGCCGATATGAGCGGTAGGTCAGAGGTAGCGGCTCGCTAAACAAATCATGCAGAAATCGCCGTCAAATAAAGACAGGAAATCATCCGCCGCTCTCGTTTTTCTGCTCGCAGCGTCTCTTGCGAGCGTCTCCTGCAGCTCAAAGACGGCGGCAAACGCTCCCGACCTCGCCGTGCCAGTGAGTGTGGCAAAGGCTGTGAAGAAGACTGTTCCCATCGAACTGAGCGCCATTAGCACGGGGGAGGCGTACTCAACGGTTTCGATCAAGGGACAAGTGAACGCTGTGCTCAAGGAGGTGCACTTCAAGCAAGGTGACTTCGTGAAAAAAGGGGACCTGCTTTTCACGCTAGATGCCCGCCCTTTCCAGGCATCTCTGGCGCAAGCCCAAGCGAATCTCGATCGCGACAAAGCCCAAGCCGACCTCACCGTGGTCCAGGCAGAGCGCTATAAGAAGCTCTACGACCAAGGCATCGCGCCCAAAGAGCAATACGACCAAATGCAGGCAAACGCCGCGGCGCAACAAGGCTCAGTGCACGCCGACGAAGCCGCCGCTGAATCCGCGAAGCTTCAGCTCCAATATTGCGCGATCTATTCGCCGGTGGACGGGCGCACGGGAGCTTTGCAGGTGTATCCGGGAAACTTGGTAAAAGAGAACGACGTTCCAGTGCTCGTGGTGATCAACCAGATCGATCCGCTGTACGAAGATTTTTCCGTTCCGGAACAATATCTTGGGGTGATTAAAAAATACATGGCCGGTGGCCGACTGCAAATTGAAGCCGCGCCTTACGGTGACACGGTGCCCGAAGCCGGCTACCTCAGCTTCGTTGACAACACAGTGGACAACACCACCGGCACCATAAAGCTGAAAGGTACTTTTGCAAACGCGGACCACCGTCTGTGGCCCGGGCAATTCTCGACCGTTTCTCTGCGGCTGTCCGAGGACGAAAATGCAACCGTGGTTCCGACGCAGGCAGTACAGACAGGGCAAGCCGGCGATTTCGTGTTCGTGATCAACTCGGATCAAAGAGCTGAGTCGCGCCCGGTGAAAGTGGCGCGAACGCTTGGCGCGGAATCAGTGATCGCGAAGGGGGTCGAGCCGGGCGAGACGGTGGTGACGGACGGCCAGCTTCGTCTGATTCCCGGCATCAAAGTTCAAATCAAAACCGCGCCGCAGGGAAACTAAGGAATCCGCGATGAATATTGCCGAGCCATTCATACGACGGCCGGTCATGACCACCCTGGTCATGGTAGCGATTCTTCTGTTCGGCATTCTCGGCTACCGTGCGCTGGCGGTAAGCGAACTTCCGAATGTGGACTATCCGACCATCCAGGTTGGCGCGAGCTTGCCCGGCGCGAGTCCGGACACGATGGCTTCGGCGGTAGCAACTCCCCTCGAAAAGCAATTCTCCACGATTGCGGGCATCGATTCGATGACGTCGTCGAGCTCGCTTGGCACCACCAGCATTACTCTGCAATTTGATTTGAGCCGCAACATTGACGGAGCCGCGCAAGACGTGCAAGCCGCCATCGCGCGCGCTTCCTCTCAGCTTCCGCCGAGCCTGCCGACGCCGCCTACGTATCAGAAGGTGAATCCCGCGGACCAGCCCATCCTGTATCTCGCCATGGGGTCGAAGACTCTGCCGCTTTACACCGTGGACCAGTATGCCGAGACGCTGATGGGACAGCGGATCTCCATGGTGAAGGGCGTGGCTCAAGTGCAGGTGTACGGTTCGCAGAAATACGCCGTGCGCATACAACTGGACCCGCAGGCGCTGGCCACGCGGCAAATCGGGATAGACGACGTGCACACCGCGGTGCAGAACGCCAATGTGAATCTTCCGGTCGGGACGCTATACGGCGAGCACCGAGCGTTTACGCTGCAGGCGAACGGGCAGCTGACACATGCATCGCTTTATCGCCCGTTGATCGTGGCTTATCGCAACGGCTCGCCTGTTCGCCTGGAGGACCTGGGCAAGGTTTACGACAGCGTGCAGAACGATCGCGTCGCGAATTGGTGGAACGATACTGATTCGGTGGTTCTTGCGATCCAGCGCCAGCCCGGAACCAACACGGTGGAGGTTGTGGACGCGGTGAAGCGTTTGCTTCCGCTATTTCGCGACATCATTCCGCCGTCGGTGCAGATGCAGACCCTTTACGATGCATCCGCATCGATTCGCAATTCGGTTGCCGACGTGAAATTCACGTTGTACCTCGCAATCGCGCTGGTGATCCTCGTAATTTTTCTGTTTCTGCGGAATCTCTCCGCCACCGTAATCCCCAGTTTCGCGCTGCCGATGTCCATCATTGGCACCTTCGCCGTTATGTATCTGCTGGGCTACACAGTCGACAATTTGTCGCTGATGGCATTGACGCTTTCGGTGGGCTTCGTCGTGGACGACGCGATCGTGATGCTCGAAAACATCGTGCGGCACATGGAGATGGGCGAAGGAGTGATGGAAGCGGCGCTGAGCGGCTCGCGTGAAATTGGATTCACAATTTTGTCCATGACGATTTCGCTGGCGGCGGTGTTTTTGCCGGTATTTTTCATGGGCGGAATCATGGGACGTCTGCTCCACGAATTCGCCGTGGTAATCATCACGGCGATCCTTGTCTCGGGAGTTGTTTCGCTAACGCTGACGCCCATGTTGTGTAGCCGCTTTCTTCGTCCCGCCGGCGAAATGAAACATGGCCGTCTCTACATGGCGCTGGAGCGATTCTTCGACCGGCTCCTGAACATTTATGACGTTTCGCTGCAGTGGTCCCTGCGCCACAAAGTGTTCGTAATGACAGTGTCCGGAATCATTCTGATCATCACAATCGGGCAGTTCGCGGTTATTCCAAAAGGATTTCTTCCCGCGGAAGACAGATCCCAGATATTCATCTCTACGGAAGCAGCGCAGGGAATTTCGTTCGATGCCATGAGGCAGCATCAACTCGAATTGAACAAGATTGTATTCGACGATCCCAACCGCAACGATTTCTTTTCGAGCGTAGGAAGTTTTTCCGCCAGCAATGGGGGGATCATCTTCATTCACTTGAAGGAGCGCAAAGATCGTCCCGCGACGCAGAGTCCCGCCATGATGCATCTCGAGCAGCGGTATGGCGGGGTGCCCGTGGCCGGAAGCGCGATTCGTGCCATAGCTCCTTTCTTCGCGCATCATCCGACAATCGATGAAGTGATCGGAGAATTTCGCGAGAAGTTTTCCACCGTGACTGGAATTAATGCTTACATGCAAAACCTGCCTCCGATCCAGGTCGGCGGTCAGATTACCAAGAGCCAATATCAGCTAGCGCTTCAGAGTCCCGACACGGCGGAGCTTTATCGTGATTCCACCTCCTTCATGAAGGAAATGGCCAAGCTTCCCGGTCTTATGGACGTAACCACGGATTTGCTGATCGCGAATCCGCAGGTGAACGTCAACATCGATCGCGACAAAGCCTCCGCGCTCGGCGTTTCCGCCCAGCAAGTGGAAGACGCTCTTTATACCGCTTACGGCCAGCGCCAAATTTCGACCATCTATGCCCCCAATGACGAATATTGGGTGGTGATGGAGCTCGAGGACAAATATCAGGCGGACCCCGCGGCTCTCTCCATGCTCTACGTTCATTCGAGCAGCGGAAACCTAGTTCCGTTGAACGCAGTCGCAAACTTGACTACGAATCTAGGGCCCCTGACGGTGAACCACCTCGGCCAGCTTCCTGCTGTGACGATTTCATTCAACTTGAAAAATGGAGTCGCCATTGGCGACGCCGTGAACAGCATCAACAAACTCGCTCGGGAGGTTTTACCGCCAACCGTGACCACGGAATTTCAAGGAGCCGCGCAGGCATTTCAAGCTTCTTTGACCGGCCTGGGAATATTGCTCTTCATGGCCATTCTGGTGATCTATATTGTGCTAGGCATTTTGTATGAAAGCTTCATCCATCCGATTACGATTCTTTCCGGTTTGCCGTCTGCGGCTTTTGGCGCTCTGCTGACGTTGCAGATGTTTCATTTGAGCCTCGACCTTTACGGATTTGTCGGCGTCATCATGTTGATAGGTATCGTGAAGAAGAACGCAATTATGATGGTTGACTTCGCAATCGAGCGCGAACGCCACAGCCACAAAACTGCTGAAGAAGCGATCTATGAAGGCTGCTTGATTCGTTTTCGCCCCATCATGATGACGACAATGGCGGCGTTGATGGGCACACTCCCCATCGCTTTAGGTTCAGGTGCGGGAGCTGATTCGCGGCGGCCTTTGGGCCTCGCGGTAGTCGGGGGTTTGGTTTTCTCGCAGGCGGTCACGCTGTATTTGACGCCCGTTTTCTACACATACATGGATTCGTTCCAGACGTGGGCGGAGAGCCGTTTCGGGAAACTAACCCGAAAGCGGAATCCGATTCTCGCGGACGAGCACTCGTCAGCCGATTGACGCCAGTTTCACCGATTCCGCCCGACACCTTTTCGGCAGTCAACTGACCTTCAGGACAGTCTTTGCCCCTGTCGTTGCGTACCAAAGTAGCTGGCATCCCGTACCATTGACCCTGTTCCGGCCGTTCCTTAGCATGATTCAGGACGCGAACGCGCCCCGGAATGTGGGATTGGATTCCCGTGTTTCGTTTTGACCCGCAGGAACCCAGCCACGATGCAATATGGAGAAGATTTCCCAAGAGATATGAGAATGCGCCCGAAACGGCGCGGGCCACGTATGAATTCGCGCGTTCCGGTGGCGATCGAATGGAGTGGACACGCAGGGCCGCTGCACTTTGAGCCAGGTTTTACTCGAGTAGTGAGCGCGAACGGCTGTTTACTTGTGAGCCCGAAGGAACTTGAATTGCAACAGCGCGTACGGCTCACGAATCTCTCCACGCGAAGCTCAGTCGAAGCCATAGTCGTCTGGAAGGGAATGCAAGGAGCTGACGGGTGGGACATGGGAATTGAAATCCTAGCGCGTGGCCAGGATTTCTGGGGTGTCGAACTTTGAAATTTGAAAGCTTGAGGGTCCCGTCTAAAGGTCCAGGTTCGCCGGTAAAAGGTAAAACCATGGCGACGCCTGTGAAACATACCCTGCAGCCTTTGCATGCGCCGCCCGCGAAGGCGGCTTCCTTGCCGGTCAAGCAGGTCATCGCCGGAGAAGAGCGCCGCCGCAGCTACCGGGTTCTCTTGCGCGTGCGAGCCAGCATTCATGTTGCACTGCAGGGAAAGCCTGTGAGCTTCGAGACAGTGACGCTCAGCGTCAGCAATCACGGCGCGCTGGTTGTGCTTAGCCAGAGTCTGCCGTGCGATACGCGGCTGGTTCTTGAGCACAGCGGCACGAAAGAGCGAGTCGCGTGTAAAGTGGCGCGCATCGCGCGCGAGATGCCGGAAGGATTCCACATCCCGCTCGAATTTGATTCTCCCGCGCCTAATTTCTGGCGCATCGCATTTCCTCCGTCCGACTGGCGTCCACCCGACGATCTGTAAATGCCCTCAAGCAATTGCTCGGTGGTACCGTAAAGCCGAACTTGGGCTTGCCTTGCGGAAAAGTCCCGGTATGCAAAATAATTGAATTTATTAGAAGGGAAGTTTGTGCAGATCGAGATTGCCACCGGAGAGAATGATTCCAATTTTCTTGCCTTCGCTCCGAATGTGGCGGTTCAGCGCAGGCGCGGCTGCGACGGCCCCGGAAGGTTCGACGACAAGTTTCATCCGTTCCCACAGCAATAACATCGCAGCGGTGAGTTCTTCTTCAGTGACCACCGAGATTTCATCCACAAAAGATTGCAGAATCGAAAACGTTAAAGGGCAAAGGGTGGCACGCAGGCCATCTGCCATGGTCTCAAAAGGCGCCGCCGGTTCGATCTTTTTCGCTGCAAGCGAGCGGTAAACATCGTCCGCGTTGCGCGGCTCACCGCCGATAACGCGAATTCCGGGACGCATGCTTTTCGCGGCGATCGCTGTTCCGCTCAGAAGGCCGCCGCCGCTCACTGGCGCAATGACCAGGTCGAGTTCACCCACGTCCTCGATCAATTCGAACGCCGCGGTCCCCTGGCCCGCGATCACACGCGCGTCGTTGTAGGGATGCACCAAATGAGCGCCGGTCTTTTGCATTACTTCGGCGCAGGTTTCTTCGCGCGAGGCCATATTCGGCTCGCACTGGGTGATCTTTCCGCCGTAAGATTCCACCGCACGCATTTTTGCGGCGGAAGAATTCGAAGGCATCACGATGAATGCCGGAATGCCTCGCCAACGAGCTGCAAGCGCCAGGGCGGCTGCGTGATTTCCGGACGAGGGAGCCACTACGCCGTGACGCGCTTCTTCATCCGTGAGTGAGAAAACAGCGTTCGTTGCGCCGCGTATTTTAAACGAGCCTGTCTTTTGCAAGTTTTCACATTTGAAATACAGGCGGGCGCCGGCGATCTCGTCGAGCGAGGCGGAGGTGACCATCGGCGTGCGGTGAATGCGCGGGGCGATACGCGCGTGCGCAGCAAGGATTGCTTCGAAGTTTGGCGCGTCCTTTTGCAGGGATGTCGCGTTCATATGCGCGGGCGGCTCACTTGGTCACGCGCCCCGGGACCGTGAATGTCACCTTGGCAGCGGTGCTATTGTCGAAGCGATCGGCGATTTGCACCGCTACAGTGTGTTCGCCCGGCAAGAGGCCGGTGATCGAAATCTGGTAGCTCTCCTTCGGCGCATCGGAAAGCAAGCCCTCCGGAAAAACGATGGTCCAATCGCCGGCGTCAACACTATAGCGCGCCCGAGCGATGGCACTCGAAGAGCTAGCCGCTTCGAAGGTTATTTTTGCCGTGCCCGCGGCCGCCGCCACGGCGCGCAGATTTGCGATACTGGGCGGCGTATTCTCGATCTCAAAGCGATCGCTCTCGCGTTCGCCGGTGAGGGACTGATCCACGGGATTCGACGGAGAGTCCGAAGCAACGATTTTCAAGTAGTAGGCTCCGTCCGGCATCGTTGTGGTGTCCCAGGAATAATATTTTTGCGTGAGCTTATCTTTCAACAGGCGCCAGTTTTGCTCGCCTTCTCCGTGATAATAAATGGAAAACGTAAGATCGTCGTCGTTATCGTCATGCGCGCTCCACAGCACGCTGGAGTAACCCTTGTCCTCAAAACCCTGGGGAGGCACTTCCATCTTTGGAAATCGTGCAGGAATGTCCGGACTCACGCCCGGCGCTGTCGGAAAATTTGTGGTATTGCGTTGCGGCTGCCGGAGCTGCACGGATGCAGGAATTGCGAGTCCGCTCTGTGGGCTTGCGAAACCCTGCACGCGAATTCCGGGATCTTGAATCGCGATGTCGTCAATCACCGGCGCAACATTTTTCGGCTGATACGCCAAACCTACCCAAGAGATATTCGGCACGCCCCCGCTGTCGGTGTTCAGGAAGACCGCCTTCCATTGCACGAATCGTGCCGCAGGACAATCCACAGTTTCGCCCGAGGCATTCTTGTAGGGTCCGGCCCAGGCGCTCCAATTCTTTTGTGGAGTGGAGGTATTTCCGGAGCGGACGTAGAAAGCGACCTTGCCTTGTGTCGCGCCATCGCCCCACCATGACAAACGTCCCCAGTGCGAAAATATCTTGGCGTCGAATGTGTCGGATTCGAAGCTGCCGCTGGGACCGTATCCCGGCCCGAGAGTGAAGATTTTCCCGGGGTTCGCCGTGGCGACGTACATCTCCCCGTTGGGGCCTGCGATAATGCTCGTAACCTGTGCCGAAGCGGTTTTCGCGATACTCGAATAAATATCGTTGCCTTGCAGCGAGAGAATGGCGCCCTTATTTCCAGTGCCCAGAAGAATATTTTGCGTGGACGAAAGCCCCATCGCGAATACCAGATCATCGCGCGAGGTCCACAGTGTCTCGGGAGATCCGTCCGGCGATATTTTTATGACTTCCGCGCCGCCCGTCGCCGATGAAATAAACGGGAATGAAATAGCGGGCTGCGGCGCTTGTGCTTGCAATTGCAGCGTGACGTTTCCCTGGGGTGTGTTGTTCGCTTGCAATTGGGACAAAGACGGCGGCACATTAATCACCGGCGAGGCGGGTGCGGCGCGCTGCTTCTCTCCGATCGATGCGGCATAAACACTGCCTTTGTCGTCCGTCAGTAAAGAAGTTACTTCCTTCTTACTCATCTCATAAATAACAAATACTGGGCCTGCTTCGGGCGCGGCCTGAGAATTTTTCCGAACGATTGCAACTCGCAAAACCAAGCCGTTGGGATCGGTTCCAATCAAAAGATTCCCCTTCTGATCGAACGCGAGAGAACGCGCGTGGCGTTCATCACTTTGATAGAAGAGCTGGCCCTTGCCATCCGGCGTCACCGCGAATACTTCGCCTTTATCTCCCGTGGCCACGAATAGGATGCCCTGCGAATCCAGTGTCAGCGCCCAGATGTACTTGGTCTTCGGATCGAAGAAAACGCTTTTCTGACCCTCAGGCGTAACTTTGTACACTTTTCCATCCGGCGAAGTGCCGACATACAAATTATCGTGCGAATCAAACGTGATGGCTTGCGCGGCAAGCTCGCCGGACTCGAAAACCGTGGTTGGCTTCGCTGGATCGTCAAAGCGCAAGACTTTTGCATTCGATCCGCCCGCAGCGTAGAGACGCCCTCGCGAATCCGCGCGGAGGGCCCAAAGATAAGCGAGATTCGGATCCGAAAAGGCAGTGAACTTCGGCGCGGGCATGAGCTTTCCATCGCTGCGTATCGCGACGCCGTTCGCCGTGCCGCGCTCGAATTCGGAGAACTCCGATTGCCGCCATATACGTGTGTGTTCCGCGAGCGCGGAGATAGGCACGATGAGTCCTATCGCCAGAATCCACACAACAAACCCTCGCGGTCTCATCAGTCGGAATCTCCTTTTCGAAAGGGGCTTCACTTCACTGTAATCGTCAGAGTGCGTTCACCGGTAATTACCTGATGCATTTCCGCAAACCATGAACCGGCCAACGACTGGTGCAGCAACCTCGCGCCGCCCACGTTTTGGCGCTGGTCCAGCACACTGATCTCCGAGGACGGTGCGTTGGGCATTACTTTGTCTTCTATGAGCAAGGTTGTAGTGGGCTGTAGCAGGGTGGCATAGAGGCAGTCGTTTTGCCGTCCGCGATTGATCAATTTGATCAGTTCTTCCAGTCCGGGCAGCGGACCCTGCATCCCGGCCGTCGGATCCACGGTGCGATCCACTGTTTCTCCGTCGCTGATCAGGAGCTCCAGCGTGCCGCGGGCGGTCTGCGGCGGAATGGTAATCGGAATTTGCTGAATGAACGGCTCACCGCGGTAGGGCCGCAGCAAAACCTTCACCGCCACCGTCTCGCCGGGCGCTACTTCGCTTTTTTCGATCCAGGCGTTATCAATCATGGACCAGCGCCGCTCCGCCAACGCCGTTACTCTTAAATGGATACCCTGAACGTGCGGTGGTTCGTAGGGATTCGAATAGATGCGGGCAAAGACACTTTGAACCTCGGTGGCCACATAAAAGCCGCTAGGGATCGGCTGATCATTAGGCGCAAAAAGATTTTCCAAATGGACCGGCGTGTGACCTTGCAGGTCTATGTCGCCTTCCATTCGCAGTGTCCAGCCTTCGCCGTAAGCGGGGCTTCCTACAATGCCGTTATAAGTCGCCAGCGCCACCAAAAGGGGAGTGAGTTGGGGGCTTTCGATAACCTCAAAATGAAATTTCTTCTCGGCGTTCGGCGTCGCCAGAGTCACATCCACCGGAATCATTGCGGGTCCGGCGCCCAGCTTGCCCATAATCGCTGACGAGCGATCCTGAGTTAACGTACCGATCGTTCCGCCGGTAGTAATAATTTTCGTCGAAGCCATCGAGGACGCCAGAGTCGTGAGTACGTGGGCGCGCGTCATCGGCATCGAAACCGAGCCGAACGAAAATATCGGATGGCCGCACGCAAGAATCGTTCCGTCGCTCTCTACAGCCGTTATCGTGCATCCAGGAGCGATCGAGAGATCGCCGCGAACCAATTCCACTCCTACCATGTCCCCAGGCTTCACCTGAGGATCTTCCGGGGTCGGCTCGGCACTACCACCCGCCATCATGCTCATTCCCCAGCCGGAGAGCTGTTTGCTGAATTGCGCGATCGTTTCTGGATAAAGTCCGGCGGAAATCAGCGGCGTCTCGATGGGAACCAGAAATTGTCCCTCGCCGGCGCTGGTGCGAGCCGAAAATTCTTGCGGCAGGGCTAGGCGCGAAGCTGCGGGGAACATTCCGGTATTCACGGCGGATGCACCGGCCGCGCCACCCGACGAGGAGACCGAGTCTTTTTCGACTTCGAGCATGCTTTGAATCGGCGTCACTCCGCCGATCGCTTCTTTCGTAAATACGCCCAGCTTAAGAGAAAGCGCGCCGGCCAGTTTTCCCTCGAAATAAACGGGACTCCCGCTCATCCCGGCGACTACTCCGGCGTGCTCGACTTTTTCGCCGAGAAGTTGGACGAGAATAATGTCCTGCTTGGGACCCAGCGCGTTGTGCAGGACACCCAGAACGACGAGATCCACCTTCTCGATTTCATCACCGGTAAAGATCGTGTAAACCACGCCCTTCATGCCCGGCTGCACTTGGTCCAGCGGGAATGTTGCCTGGGTATCGCCGGCAAATCCCGGCAGTGCAAAAATCAGAATTAGGGCGAATAGATATGCGAAGGATTTCTTCCGTGGGGCTAAAGGCATGAACATAAATGATACCCGCCGGGTCCATGGGAAGCAAATCGCCTCATGCTAGAATCGCGCGATGGCGAAACTGTTTGATAACAAGACGATATCGCCCGGCGGAACTATCGACGGGGTGGTCGAGCTCCCCGGCGACAAGTCCATATCGCACCGCTATGCGCTCATTGCAGCGCTAGCCGAAGGCCGCAGCGAAATACGCAACTATTCGACCGCGGCAGACTGCCGGAGCACGCTGAGCTGTCTGCGGCGCCTGGGAGTTGAAACGGATTTCACGCGGGAGCGCCTGCGCATATCCGGTCAGGGTCTCGGTGGTTTGCAAGCCCCGCGGCGTTCTCTGGATGCAGAGAACTCAGGAACGACGATACGCATGCTTGCAGGAGTGCTGGCGGGCCAATCTTTTGCCTCAACCTTATCGGGAGATGCTTCCTTGCGGAGCCGCCCTATGCGCCGCGTGGTGGAACCACTGCGAAAGATGGGAGCGGAAATTCGCGCTCATGACGACGATTGCGCGCCGCTGGAAATCCGTGGCGGCGCTTTGCATTCGATTGACTACACGTTGCCGATTCCGAGCGCGCAAGTGAAGTCTGCAATCCTGCTGGCCGGTCTTTACGCCGACGGCGTAACGACGGTACGGGAAGCGGTGCGCACGCGCGATCATACGGAACTCGCGCTGCGCGAATTCGGAGCGACGATCGAAAGTCTGAACAAATCGGTGCGCATTCATCCGCGTCCGAAACTCGAACCTCGCCAGCTGATTGTTCCAGGCGATCTTTCCAGCGGAGTATTTTTCATCGCTGCCGCGCTGATCGTCCCGGACTCTGCTTTGATATTGCATAACGTGGGATTGAACCCCACGCGCACACGCGTTCTCGATTTCCTGATTTCCATCGGGGCTGCGATTCATCTGGCATCGGTTCAATTGCGAGACGGGGAATTGATTGGCGACATTTCCGTGCGGCATTCAGCCCTTGCGGGAGGCGAAATTAGCGGCGCGCACGCCGCCGAAATGATTGATGAACTTCCCATGCTTGCGGCGCTCGGTCCATTCACCGAGAAGGGAATCGAAATACACGGAGCGCAGGAATTGCGCGTGAAGGAGAGCGACCGCATCGCCACGATTTCCGCGGGGTTGCGCCGGATGGGTGCGCGAGTGGAAGAATTTCCAGATGGTCTTCGCGTGGAAGGGCGTTCCGCCGGAAAACTGCGAGGCGCTAAAGTTGAGCCGGGTGGAGATCATCGCATCGCTATGGCGCTCGCTATTGCAGCGCTAGGGGCACAAGGCGACACAGTGATCCGCCATGCCGATTGTGTTGCAGTTTCGTTCCCGGAATTTTTCGTTATTCTCGAACGGCTGCGTGGAAAGGGAACTGACGGTTAAGAGGATTTGCGGAGATAAAAGGTCCCGTAGCTCGTGGCGATGTGAATTTTTGGGCCGCCTGCTCCGACCTTCCCGCTGAGTCGTCCCGTCCCGTTATCATTCTGAAGCTTCAGAGAAGCGTCCTCGAAATCGCTCTGAACCTCGCCCGATTGCGAAATGGCGGAAATTTCGAAGCTGGAGTTCGAAGGAAGCGTTAGATCCACTTCTCCGGAGTCATCCGCGATATTAATATCTTCGCGCGGAGGCTGGGAAAAGCGCAGTTTGATGTTCCCTTTCGAGTCGGCGATATCAATACGCCCGCTGATGTTTTCCGCTTCGATGTCCTTCTCATGCGTAACCAGTTTCGCAGAGCCGCTCACGTCCGAAATTTCGATTTGCTCGGAATCCAGCTCTAACCGCCCGCGCACGCCCACGAGCGTCATATCCGCCTTTTGCGACCGGTAATGCGTAGTGCCGGCCACACTTCTGACGCGGATAGGCCCAAAGAAATCTCCGTCGAGCGCAGCGTTTCCTTTTACTTCGGATATCTCAATTTCATTGCCGTGCCCGGTGAGGCTGACGTTTCCACCCACGCCGGTGATGCGAGCGTCACCTTTCGTTATTTTCGCGCTCGCGTCCGAACTTACATTATGTATTTCGACGTCTCCGCTGTCAGTTCTGGCGGTTACCGGCCCCGCGATCTCGGAGATCTTGATGTCACCGTGTGAAGAATTTACCCAAAGCGAAATCTGTTTGGGAAGGGTAACTTCGAGGTCTATGCTCACAGTGCCTTCGGAATCTTCCTGATTGACGGGATGGACGACGTATCCGCCTCCCGTCTGTTCAATAACAACCTTCACTTTGTTCATTCGCTCCTGCGCCGCAGATTCCGTCGATCCCGAAGCGGACTTGTTTACCGTCACGCGCAAGTCATTTCCTTCTCCAGCATGCGCTGTGATATCTCCGCGGTCGGTGGTCAGTGTAACGTGCGCGTTCACGGGAAGAGTTTTCGGATTTAGCTCTTCGCTTTGCGAAAAATCCTTTGAGAAAGGGTCCAAGTTTAAATTCGGACTCAGGTTCGGATCTCTGGTGACGAGCCAGTGTTTGGCGCCGAGGCCGATGAAAACAAAAACTACCAGAACCATCAGCGCCGCTTCTCCTCCACTTAGCAGTGGAGGTTTGCCCTCGCCGGAACGTTGCGCTGAGAGATGATCGATAATCTTGGCAAGGCCCCAGACGATCAGCAGCACGGGCCAAAAACGATAAAAGTAATGCCAGATTTGAAATTCCTGATGGAATCGTTCGAAAAGGAAAAGCACTCCGAGGAAAATCAGAAGTAATCCGCTGAATATGGAGCTGCGCTGGCCTTGACCGTTGCTCACGCCGCCCTCACGAACTGATGTGCCCTTGTTTGGAGGCGAGCGATTGCAGCACAAGTATGAAGCCGATCACAATCAGCAGCGCAGGCCAGAGGTCTCCGAAGCTGTACCGGCTGTATTGGCCAATCAGGAAAAGGATGCCGACGGTGATGAGTATCACTGGTCCCATGAGACTGCGAATTCGGCAATTTGCGCATGCACAGTGAACCCGGTTTGAATCAGCCATCGAATATCTCCTACGACTTTTTCTGCGTGCGTTCCCAGACGAGCCATCCGCCCAGGATGATCAAGCCCACCGGCCAGGTTTTCGAAAACCACTCGCGGTCCAGCAGGCCAAAATTCTTCATCAACAATAAAGCGCCAATAGCGATCAGAATAATTGCGCCCATGGGCTTGCTGCCATCGACGGACGCAAAATCAACAGGCTCAGCCGCGCCCAGCCTGCGAGCTTTGGCGGTGCGATACGCTTCCACCGGCATATAGAAGTAGAAGCAGCCCAGAGCAATCCCGAAAAACGCATCATACCCGCCGGGCAAATCGCTGTTCAGCAGCGCGATCAGACCGCCGAAAATCAGGACGTGGATCAGAGCCTTGATATATTCGCCGTTGTAAACTGCGCCAAGCCCGGGAACAAATCCCAGCGTCGCGGCGAGTCCGGGATTGGTGTCCGACCGCGGTGGCACATCGGGCCGCGGCACCACCACCGCAGCCGCCAAACAGTTTTCACAGTAGAGCGCGCCGTTCACTTCCCGGGTACAGGCGGGGCACAGCGGCTTTCCGCAATTACGGCAAAATCCGGTAGCCTCCACTTCCGGGTGCGTGGCGCATTTCATCGCGTGCTCCTGGTGGAACTGTTGATCGTAATTTCGGCCATGCCGTCAGCCAAGCTCTCGGTTAACAGGAACGCAAATATCGGCCGGTTGCGGACCTGCGTGCGGTTCGGAATCGGCGAGGTTTGCGACTTCTGCTGCGGAATCGAATTGGGCGGCTGCGAATCATGTTCCTTTTCCGGGGTTGGGGCTGGGGTGCTTACAGGCAGGGTTTCCGGCTCCGGCTGAAGCTTTGACTGAATCTCATACACCACGCGGAGGTCGTTCACGAACTTAGCGCCTCGCGCATACGTCAGATGCGCTTGCCGGTTGGCTGAGCGAAACACATTGGTAGGGCTCAGGTCGGCTTTCTTTAGCTTTGCTGGCGTCAGCCCGGCAGTATAAGAAATGACGATCAGCAAGGCCGCCACCGTCGCCAATCCCATCGCGAATCGCGGTTGCCACAAAATCGGAACCCAATCGAACCAGCGCTTCCACCCTTCGTTCTGCGTGCGCGGTCCCAGCGTTGCGTCTAGAATTTTTGCAACGAGCTGCGGCGGCTCCTCGAGCATCTCCATCTTGTGCATCCGATTCACGAGGCCACTCACCAGCGCAACCGTTTGCGCGCAATTCGCGCACTCCGCCGAGTGCGCGGAGAAGGCCGCAGCCTCGGCCGGTGAAAGATTCCCGTCGAGATAGTCGCTCAGCCGTTCGTCCGTGAATGCGCAGCTCCAGTCCATAACCTTGCTCCCAATCACTGCCCACCAGCTAACTCGGGCGAACACCCATTTCCGTCAGGATGCGGGCCAACTCGATGCGCCCTCGGTTAATCCGCGATTTCACCGTGCCTGCGGGCACTTGCAGCACCACCTGAATCTCGTTGTACTCGAGACCTTGCAAATCGCGCAAGATTACAGACTCACGCAGTTCGGGTGAAAGCCGCGCTAAACCTCGTTGCAGTTGGACGCTCAATTCCGTGGCCTCTGCCAGTTTGTCGGGCGCCCGTGCGGATGAATGCTTCTCTTCCAATTGCGGCATCGCGTCGTCGATCGAGTCCGTCTGCCGATCGCGACGCGTGCGGCGGTAATTGTCCACCAGCAAATTGCGCGTGACGCTGGTGAGCCAAGTCGGGAAAGCTCCAAATGCAGGCTTGTAGCTCGATAGCGTCTTGTAGAGACGTAGAAAAACCTCCTGGCTCAAGTCCTCGGCTTCCGTCGAATTGCCGGTGAACCGGTAACAAAGGTTGAACACTCGCCGCGAATGCCGCCGCACGAGTTCCTCCCAGGCCGGCCCTTCGCCCCGGAGACATTGTTGTACCAGTTGGGCGTCGGCCTCCAATCTTCCTTAGCCTCGCATCATCCTGCATCCCTATCGGCCTCACACAATGAAACGCAATCCAGGCTCAAAAAGTTCCCCGCTGTGTGCGGTTCCGAACAGTCTTCCAAACCTCTTTAGGATCACTCAATTTAGCATTGTTCGGCATCTTATCCGCGTTGGGATTGTGAAAACAAGCCGCTATTCCCTGGCGCAGGAATAGCGCGGGGACGTCCAATGCATTGCGGCTGGGGTGCCAGAGTGGGGAGAAAAGCCTATTTCGAGGGCTGCTGTTTTGGATTGCTGGTCGGCCTAATCTTGTTGTAATCCGGCATGTGAACGCAGAGCCCGCCCTTTCGGGTCATCTTCTCGTAGCCCGCAACGAGCTGGTCCTTGTAGTGGTCGATAGCAAAATCGAACGGATCGGCTGGGTCGGAATCAATCAACTCCAAGTCTGTGTCGCTCATCGTAAGCTTGCCGAAGCGTACCGAACCACCCTTGAATGCGAGATAATTGCGCCCGCCACAACTGCTGGTCACGGCTGTCTGCGTTCCCGTTTGCTCGGGAGACTTAAATGCCAAGACGATCGCCTGATTTTCGACATCAACGCTCGCCAAATGGCCACTCAGTTCAGGAGGCGGAAGAATCTTACCGGGATCCAGGATGAGATCATCTTTATCAACCGTGACACCTTCAACTTTCTTTGTGTTGAGGATGTCGGCGGTATCAACTCCGAGAAGGTCCATCAAGCCTTTAACCGGTAGCTTCAGCGCTTTCACCTTTGTAGTGTGAACGCGGATCATTCCTTCGGGCGTGACTGTTAACGTCCCGGACGTTTCAAACGGAACCCCGCCTTTGCTCACCAGGAGTCCTTTCACCACTAGCTCTTTACCCTTGGTTGTCACGTTAAGTTTCTTCAGTGGCGCGTTGGCTTTTGCAAAGACGTACTCGTTCAAATCGTTAGTCAGCGCGGTCATGCTCACCGTAATATCCGCGGAGTCAACGTCCAGCCCGAAGGATTCCTTGTCATCGAACACGGGAATTTGTCCTTGTTTGGGCGTGAGCTTTCCGTCTAGCGCGGAAATATGCACGATGATTGTATCCGTCAGATGGAAGTCCACATTTTTCATGCCAACCCTCACCGCAGCGTTCGCCGCGGGGGCGTCGGAAGCTTGGCCGGCGCCTGCGCTTTGAAGCGGATAAAGAGCAATGAAGGTCGCCATGCACAAAAAGCTCAGCACACAAAAAAGCGTGATTCGTCTCACTGGATTCACCTTTCAAATATTGTTATCGGCATTTAGCAAGACAACTGTAACGAGCGCAGCATGTATGGATCAGCGCAATATAGAATTCCCGGATGCAAGCGCAGGGCTTAAGCCTCGCATTAAGCGGAGTTCGGGCTCCATAAGGGGAAATAAGGATATTCAAAAAAAACAAACCTTAGGTTTTCGACGTGTATCCGGGGCATTGCATCACCGGAAGCGCCGGGTATTTCGGGAATCTTGGGTCGCACGACGACAGTTAGCAGAGATAGAACGTCGAGCCGCGGTCGGACTCAATCCGGCGCGCGTGCCGGCAGCTCTCGCATAAACCGGCTTGTCCGGAGACGCGCAATGGCGGCGGAAGGGCGCTGTCTTTCTTCGCTCTCATCTCATTTGCCCGCCATTCCCCTCGACTAACATTCTCCTCCTTTGACATTCCCCTCTAATACACGACCTACCGTCATCAGTGCATTGTGACTTAGATTGGCTCTTTGCTAGCGTTTAGTCGTCAGCCATAGCGAGCCTCAGCCAGCGCGGAGGATATGCTGTGATATTTCGATCACCAAGAAATCTAAGTTTGTGCAGCGTGCTTCTTTTGGTCGGTTTGGCCGGTTGCAATTCAGCTCCAACACAGGACCAACGACAGCGCGATGAAAAGACCCGCGAAGAAGCCGCCAAAGCAACCGAGCGGATTAAACCGGAGCTAAAGGAAGCAGGGAAGGAGTTAGGTCAAGCCGCTCGCCAAGCCGCCGAAGACGCCCGGGCGGCCGCCCAAGGAGTAAAAGAAGGTTGGAACCACGACCACTCGCACCCGGTCAATTTGAATTCAGCGCCGGAAAGCGAACTGACCAGTCTCCCCGGAATTTCAAGCGCCGAAGCCAGGAAAATTATTCACGGACGCCCGTACCACAGCAAAGGTGAACTGGTGACCAGAGGAATCCTCTCCAGCGAGGATTACAACAACATCCGCGATTACATCTCTACTGAATAGAAAATAAGCGCTCTGCTTGACACCCTCGGAAGCTTACTGCTACGGTGCGAAATCAATGTTTCAAAAGTCACGAAAGTTCTTTTTGCTCCTGCTCGCCTTTCTGGCACTCGGCTATTTATTTTACAAGTTCCGCAATTCAATCACGCTGGAAGGATTTCACTGGGGGATGGTAGGGCAGTCCCTTCGCGACGCGCGTCTTTCGTTGCTTGTCCTGGGAGTGCTTGCGGTGTACGTCTGCTTCGCAATACGCGCCATTCGATGGATGCGGTTTTCGCGGACCCTTGGACATACAAATTTTTGGCACGTTTATAGCGCTACTCTGATGGGATTCACCTGCACTTTTCTGCTTGGCCGAGCGGGCGAGCCGATTCGTCCCGTATTGATCGCGAAGAAAGACTCGATTCCAATTCCCCATATGTTCGGTGTGTATGTCCTGGAGCGCGTGTTCGACATGGCTGCTGCGGCGGTGATCGCGGGTCTTGCGTTGCTGGCATTCGAGCGCAAAGGAGTTGGAGCCAACGAGCAAAGCGATAAAATTGTAGCTCTTGCACGCACCGGAGGAATATTGCTCCTGGTGCTGCTGGCGGCTGCGATTTCGTTTCTGCTCTATTTCCGGTTTCATGGCGCGGAATGGCTGGGAAGAAGGCTAAAGAAGTCGAGTTGGCAGCACGGCTGGCGCGGGAAAATCGTCACATTGCTGGAAGGTTTCAGCGAAGGATTGCAGGGCATCCGCACCTGGAGCGATCTGCTGGTGCTCCTTGCGTATAGCAGCGTGCACTGGTTTCTGGTGTTAGTCGCATACGTTTGGATCGCGCACGCGTTCAGCGGAGAACCAGCGCTAGCGGCGATGACGCTTTCAGGCGCGCTGGTGGTTCTGGCGTTCACCCTGATTGGTTCGGCCGCTCAGCTTCCCGGAGTCGGGGGTGGCGCCCAACTCGCCACATTCCTTGTTTTGACACTGATCTTTGGAGTAGAAAAGGAGCCGGCAGCCACGGCTTCGATCATTCTCTGGCTGGTGACGTTTGCAAGTTGCTGCCTCGCGGGTTTGCCGTTGCTCTTTAGCGAGGGATGGTCGATGGGCGAACTCCGCCGGATGGCGAGCGCTGAAGAACAAGCAGCCGAAGCGGTTGAATCTGAGGAGTGGTCTAAAAGAGTGAATAGCTCGGAAGAGAGGCCGCGGTGAAGTGCCCGTTTTGTTCGCATCTGGATGACAAGGTAGTGGATTCGCGCGAGGCCAAGACGGGGGATCTGATTCGCCGTCGCCGCGAATGCCTGCAATGTAACCGCCGCTTCACCACCTACGAGCGCATTGATGAAATTCCCTACATGGTCATCAAGAAAGATGGCCGCCGCGAAAAGTTTGACCGTCAAAAACTTCTGCAGGGTCTGCTGAAGGCGTGTGAAAAACGGCCCGTGCCTGTGGGAAAACTGGAAACCATCGTAGATGAAGCCGAACAATTCGTTAGCGAAGCGCCCGAGCGCGAGCGTACCACCACGGAAATCGGCAAGCTGATCATGGACAGGTTGAAGAAGCTGGATAAGGTCGCGTACGTGCGGTTCGCGTCCGTTTATCTGGATTTCAAGGACGTGAAGGAATTCATGGACGAACTGAAAGTTCTTTTGAAGGACCGCGCGAAAAAGTAAGTTTACCTAGTGTGCGCCTGCCACACTCCCGCTGCAAACTTTTTAATCGTCCGAAAGCCCAGGTGCTCGTACATCTGGACCGCGGGAGTATTCGCGCTGGTAACCGTGAGCGAAAGCGATTCGTACTTCCGGCGCTGGAGCGCCTTGATCGAGCTTTCCATCATGAGGCGTCCGATTCCGTGACCCTGGTAGCCGGGCATCACGCAAATTTGCGTCGTATGTCCGACACCCTCCGCCACGGTGGAAGTCAGGACCATGCCTACCGGCCGGTCACCCGTCGCCGGCCGCACGAGGAATGAAGCTTCCGGCAGAAACTGGCCACAACCCGGCAACAATACAATGTTGCGCAGGAACTTCATCCCTCCGGGTTCGCTTCGATACTGGTCGTTGATTTCTCCATCCACGTGGTCGGCATAGGCAAGCTGAATGAGCCTGGCGGCGGATTCGAAAGCCTTGTCGGTCCAGGGCTCCAGTCGCAGGCCGCTGGAAAGGGGTTTGTTGATCAACTGGGCTTCCGCTAGCGGCAATAACATAAACAAGCGCGTGTGCAGGCTGAAATATTGAGAAAGAAATGCCGGGTCCAGTTCCGCGCCGAAGGGCATCAATTGCGCCTCCACCCTTTGCAATCGCGGAGTGGCGCGAAGAGCACCAACCATCTCGGTTAAAAGTAATTCGGTAATTGGCGCTTGGGATTCCCGTGAGGAAACGAACAATCCGCCAATCAATCCTTTGTGATCCTCGAGAACGTAAAATCCATAGCCCGCGGGCTTGTCGTTCTCGAGCGCAACGTAGCCACCCAGAGAGTGCGAGTCTATGAACTTCCGAATCAGATCCACGGACGGGCGGTAATCCCAATGCAGTTCGTCCCGCCAATGGCGGGTCTCCTCTTGGAACAGCGGTTCCAGTCTGCGTGACGGTATTTGGCGAAGATCTAGAATCTGCATGAGGGCCGGCACAAAGTCCGTAAACATTATAGCTTCGCGTGACGCGAGAACCCAACTGTCCGTGCTTGGCAACTGAATTTCTTTCCACCCCGTAGCGGGCCACATCGAACGGTACCTGAGCCTACTTGCTCGATGTGTAACCTCTTGAGAAATGAGCTTGCTGCGAACTGTGCTAACATTCGTCTTGCCGGGTCGCAGAACTCTTAACGCCCGCTCCCAACGGATGGCCGTCTTCTCAGAGCTCCGCTATCCCACAACGCGCCTAGCCAAGGTTCTCTCCAGCCTTCTGGCAATAATCCTTTTTGCATTCGTTTCGATCGCCTTGATTTCGGGGTTTCTCCTCTACCAAATATTACGGACTGCGCATCCAACCGCGACGGTTGATTTGACCGTAATGATGGGCCACCCGACGACTATGTCTTTTCCACTTGCTGACGGAACCACGCGCGATGGCTGGTTTTTCCCGGGACGGCGTGGAGCGCCTACGGTGGTGTTATGTCACGGCTATCTTTCTCAGCGTGGCGACGTCATGACGCTTGTGACCGCGCTACAAGATAGCCAGTTCAATGTCTTCCTCTTCGATTTTTCCGGTCACGGCACCAGCCCAGGGATTACCACGCTGGGATACCGCGAGAGGCAGGAACTTAAATCTGCAGTTCAAACTTTGTCGGCGCGCGACGACGTTGACCCCCAACATTTTGGACTGTGGGGCGTCGATCTCGGGGGATACGTTGCTCTGGAAGAAGCGTCCAGCGATCCTCGAATCTCGGCTCTAATTGTGGACGACGCATATTCGGATCCTCGCGAAATGGTTCAAATCGCGGTGAATCAGTCGGGGCTCGCGGTTTTACCTTACGTTGGCCGCTTCTGTGACTGGGGGTTCCGCTTATTGAATTATCAATTCCGAAACGAAGCGCCCGTCACCAGCCGCTTGGCCTACACAAAAGGAATTCCGAAACTCTTCTTCCAATCGGATAGTCGCCCGGTGCTGGCGAACCAGGTTTTGCAGCTATTTATTCTTTCGCCTGAACCGAAGCAACTGATCCGCACGCGAACGGGATATTCTGAAATGACGGACGAAGACCGCAAGAACTACGAAAACATCGTTGTGAGCTTTTTTTTGACGAATATCTCGCCTACGTCTAACCGCTAGCGAGGAAGCGGCCCAACGGGTACGTACAAAATTCCTTTTTCCGCTTCGTTCAGCTCGCCTTGAAACCTTCCCGCGTTTGCGATTTCCTCCAGGCCCTCGCGCGTGGTCAAGACAAGGGCAGCATCGGGATCTTCGGGCGACCACTCCGGTAGCTCACGCTGAAAGTAGAAAGCCAGTCCGTAGTTCCACGAGCGATTCAAATGGAAAGTAAATATGCGATCCGGCCGCAGATCGTGGCGCAGAAAAACGCCATAGGGTCTGGCTGATAGATATGGATCCAGGGCCGGAAGCACCCGGAGACTTGCCAATACCGTGGCAGCAACGAGCAGGGAGCAAGTTGCCGCAACGGCTCCGAGATTTTGCCGGCTGCCTGCTCTTAGAATTAAGAGCAAGACGAAGACGCTCACCAGCAACGCGGTTTCAGCGAGGTGCAGCCAGCCGGCAAGTTCCGGATCCCAGATGGAAAGACCGCGTGCCTTGGCCAAAACAAAAATCGCGAGCACCAACCAGAAAAGATCGACACCCGCAGCGACGAGAAGCGAAGCCGAGCGGCTCCTCTGAAATGTGCGAATCATTGCAACGGATAATATGAGCGCGAGAGCCGGGATCGCCGGGAGAATATAGCCCGGCAATTTCGATTGCGAGGCGCTGAAAAATAGAATTGGGAAAATTGCCCAGCAGGCGAAGAAAAACCCCGGCGAACGCAACCAGGTTTTTTCACGCCATAGACGCAAGCCTTCCTGCGCAGCCGGAATCAACAGCACGGTCCACGGCAGCAGTGCCAGGAAAGTGATCCATCCGAAAAACCAGAAGGGCTGTTTATGCTGGAACACAGGGGTGAGGTAGCGCTGAAAATTGTGCTGAAAAATAAAAACGCGTATGAAATCCGGATTTCGCACAGCGCAGAGGATGTACCAGGGGAGAGCCACGATGCAGAATGCGCCGATGGCGGCGGGATGCGCCAGCCGAAAAGCGGTCCGCCACTGAGAGGTAGCAAACGCCCAAAGTGCCAATGCTCCTCCGGCGAGTAACACGCCCGCCGGGCCTTTCGCCAGGACCGCCAGCCCCAGGAACGCGCCGAAGAGCGCCAGCGTGAGCATCTCACGAGGCGGAGCGCCCGAAGTTGCGCTTTCCGCGGCACGCAATGCTTGACGACCGCGCAGCACGTTAGCGGCACAAGCCATCGCGAGAGTGACAAATGCGCTGAAAAGCATATCTGGCGTCGCCGCCCGGGAAAAACCGATGGCCGCCACACTCGTGGAGAAAATCAGCGGCGCCAGGAACACAGGCCGTTGAAGGAAGCTTTTTTCGCCGTCATAGTGCTTCCAGCCGAGCCAGCCGACAGCGAGAGCGGCAGCAAACGCCGCCAATGCGGAAGGCAAGCGAGCAGCCCACTCCGGCTGCAGGTTCAAGCGAATTCCGATTGCGGTTGCCCAATAATAGAGGGCCGGTTTCTCGAACCAAGGCTGTCCGTAAAGCCGCGGCGTAACCCAATCGCCGGACTCGGCCATGGCTCTCGCGATCCAGGTATACCGCGGTTCGTCCGGGCCAACCAATCCGAACGCGCCGAGGCCGGTAAAGAGACAAATGAACGCGATCAAGGTTGACAGCGCCGCGTCCAAAAGATTGTCTCGGCGCAATTGTGAAAGTGCATTCAAAGCGGGTTGAGTCTAACATTGCCCCGCGAATCTTGATGCCGCGATTGCGCGACTACTACTGGCATCTGCTTCGCCGCCTCTAGCATAATGGCCCACATGCGTGAATGGCTCGAATATGCCGCGACGTGGGTTGGAGTGAAGTCACTCGGGGTGTTGCCGCGGCCCGCGGCGCGATTCGCCGGCGCGAGTTTTGCGGCCGCGGCTTATGCCGTGCGCGCGCCGCTCCGTCGCGCGGCCATGTTTAATTTGGGTCTGGCGTTTCCCGACTGGAGCGAGACCAAGCGCAAGCGCGTAATTCGCCGAATGATTCAGCAAATCGGCTGGATGGCCGCGGAATTTTCACAATTTCCAAGATACACGCGCGACAACATCGAGAAAATTGTGGTGCTCGATGGCTTCGAAAATTTCGATGCGGCGCGGCGGCGCGGAAAGGGCGTGCTCTTTCTCACCGGGCACATGAGCGCGTGGGAACTGGCGCCGTTTGCGCAAGCTCTGTACGGCCACCCGCTTCATTTCCTCGTCCGCCCCATCGCGAACCGCCGGGTGGACGCACTCATTAACCACTACCGCTGTCTCTCCGGCAACCGGCCCATCGAAAAAAATAAGTCGGCTCGCTCCATTCTGAGGATTCTGGCGGACGGCGGCACGGTTGGTATCCTCTCCGATCACAACACCGTGCTGGAGGAGAGCGTGTTCGTTGATTTCTTCGGCATTCCGGCTTCCACCACTTCCGGCCTCGCGCGTATCGCTTTGCGCACGGACGCGGCGGTAGTCCCGGGATTCCTCTCCTGGGACAGTGCGCGCCGAAAATATCGTCTGCGCTTTGAACCTGCAATAGAGCTTGCGCGAACGGGAGATGAAGAAGGGGATGTTCGCGAGAACACCGCGCGTTTCACCCAAACTATTGAAGATTATGTGCGCGCATATCCTGATCAGTGGCTCTGGGTCCACAAGAGATGGAAGACTCGCCCGCCGGGCGAAAAGGAAATTTATCCGGCCTAAACCGTTTTCCATTGGTGTCTTTGATCCTTGCCAAAAGAGGTGACCATGAGTTGCACGGCTGGTGAACTCGCAAAATTCCTGGGGACGACTATCGTGGGAGACGGACAGCTAGCGCTTTCTGGCGTGGCCATGCCGGAAAACGCGCGGGCGGAAGATTTAATTTACGTGGATTCTCCGCGACATCAGAAGCGCGCCGAGGATTCTGCGGCCAGGTGCGTGCTGGCGCCGGCGGGATTGCAGTTGAAAGGGAAGACCACGTTGTTTGCGGAGAACCCGAAGTTCGCTTTCGCCAAGGCTTCCGCACGCCTGCTGCCGGAGTTTGCGCCTCCTCCGGGAATCCACCCCACCGCGATTGTGGCTTCGAGCGCGCGCCTTGGGCTGAATGTTTTCGTCGGCCCATACGTAGTGATCGAAGATGAAGTTGAAATCGGCGCAGGCAGCATCGTAGAAGCTTTTTGTTTTCTCGGACGCGGCAGCGCAATCGGCGAAAAATGCCGGCTTCATCCGCGCGTCACGCTTTACGCGAAAGCGCGACTAGGTGAGGATGTCGAAATTCATTCCGGCGTTGTGATCGGAAGCGACGGATTCGGATACGTTTTCGGGGAAGGCCGCCATTGGAAGTTTCCTCAGATCGGTACCGTCGAAATTGGCGACAATGTTGAGATCGGCTGCAACACGACAATCGATCGCGGCTCGCTCGGTGCCACGCGCATTGCGGCGGACGTGAAGATCGATAACCTGGTTCAGGTGGGTCACAATGTATCCGTTGGCGAGCACTCGATCCTGGTATCGCAGGCTGGGATTTCGGGAAGCAGCTCTCTAGGAGTAGGCGTAATTCTCGGAGGGCAGGTGGGTCTTGGGGATCACTGCAATCTTGAGGATGGAGTAATCGTCGGCGGTCAGGGCGGGGTGCTCTCGGGCAAGACGATTCGGCGAGGCCAAACCGTGTGGGGAACTCCCGCGCGTCCGCTCGAACAATTCAAGAAACAATATGCCGTGTTGGCGCGCTTACCCAAGTTGATCGAGCGCGTAGAAAACCTCGAAAAGAGAAAGCCCTAGGCTCCTTCGAGATCCCTGACAGCATTGGATTCTTGAATAGCGCCACGAAAATGCCCTGCAAGGTGGAACTCTCCCGCAGGATCTTTCGTTTTCCGTTCGCCATGCCCGTAAGTCATTATGTCGAGCTCCCAGGGCGAAAGGCCGCTAAAGTTTTTGCCGCCCGTCGGCAGGACGCTCCCGTTGGTACTGCAAGAACTGTTATTGCACCCATTTGGGCCGTTGGCTCATCCCATGTAACAGGAGGCACGTTTTCAGTTGACCCAGGAGGCAAAGCCAAAGATAATCTTACTGTTACGGTACGAGGTTCTGACGGGGCCCAGGTTTGAGGGGGCACGTTTTAATCGGGGCGCCGACCTATTCGTCAGGCGGATTCTCAGATCAGGGCTGGGTGGTCTCATAGTGAGTTGGCGGGACGCCGCGGAACCTCAGGCGAAACAGCATTAGATGTACTTGAATACCGGTGCTCGCCGTGGCCAGGGCCCGCGCCGTCCATTGGTCACCAGTCCGTAACAAACACGGCGAGGGTTGCTCGATAGGTAACCTGAGAACTGCCCGGCGTATTTTTACCGGTTGATGATGGTATATGACTGAAGGATTGATGACACCAGAAGCCAGACTGCGAACGGACTTCTCCTTTGGGGGCGGCCAAGCTACGGCTGCCGTCCGCAGCCGCGATTTTGAATGCCAAGTCGAGGACGCAGTATCCCGCAGCGCAAACTGGCTCCTCTCTGCGCAGTCCCAGGACGGGTATTGGTGGGGCGAGCTGGAAGCGGACACAACGCTCGAGTCCGATTACATTGTTTACCTCCACGTACTCGGGCAATTGAAATCCGAAAAGGTAGCGAAGCTCGCAAATTATATTCGCAAAAAACAGCTTGCCGATGGCGGATGGAGTATTTTTGAAGGCGGTCCCTCCGAGCTGAATGCTTCGGTAAAGGCATATGTCGCCCTGCGTTTGGCGGGTGACGCAGCTACGGCGCCGCACATCGTTGGCGCGAAAGAGAAAATTATCGAGCTTGGCGGGCTTGAGGCCACGAATTCCTACGTTCGATTCTATCTCGCCATGGTTGGCGCCATCGATTGGAATATCGTTCCGTCGATTCCGCCCGAGCTGATGCTTCTGCCGGAATGGGTTCCTATCAATATCTACGAAATGTCTTCGTGGACTCGCGGGATCGTCATTCCTCTTTCGATAATCTACGGGAATAAGCCTGACTGGCATTTGCCGGAAGGCGTCACCGTCAACGAACTCTTCAAGACCAAGGGTGAAAAGCCGCATTCCTTCGATTGGGACAAGCGCATTATTTCCTGGCGCAACGTCTTTCTTGCCCTCGACCGCGCCGTGAAGGTTTACGAGCGTTCGCGATGGAAACCGTTCCGCAAATTCGCGCTCTCGCTCGCGCGCAAATGGATGCTCGAGCGCCTGGAGCGCACCGAAGGCCTGGCCACCATTTATCCCGCGATGATGAATTCGATTTATGCGCTGCTGGCCGAAGGCAAAGACCAGGACGACCCTCTGGTTACGCGCGAGATTAAATTCCTTGCGCGTTACGAAATCGAAGAGGACGACACCATTCGCGTGCAGCCTTGCATTTCGCCCGTGTGGGACACGGCTATCGCCATGGTATCGCTAGAAGAAGCCGGCGTCGATCCGGCGCATCCAGCTCTCATCGCTGCGGAGCGCTGGGTTGTATCCAACCAGATCCTCGGACCAGGCGATTGGCAGGTTAAGAATCAAAACGCGGAGCCCGGCGGATGGGCGTTTGAATTCCGCAACGATTTTTATCCCGATGTGGACGACACCGCTTTCGTTCTAATGGCGCTCGGCCGCGTCGATGATCCCGATTCAGATCGCTTGCGCAATTCGATGCGCCGCGGGCTGGCCTGGCTTGTTAGCATGCAGAACGCCGACGGCGGCTGGGGCGCGTTCGATCACGAAAACGATTTGCAATTTCTAAATCACATCCCTTTCGCCGACCACAACGCGATGCTCGATCCCTCCACCGCGGACGTAACCGCGCGCACCGTGGAGTGCCTCGGGCAGATGGGTTGGTCTGCGAATCACCCGGTCATTCAGCGCGCTCGCGCTTTCATACGCCACGAGCAGACGCCTGACGGTTCTTGGTTCGGGCGCTGGGGCGTCAACTATGTTTACGGAACTAGTGGCGTGCTGCGCGCACTCGAGACCATCGGCCTTTCAAAACAGCCTGATTGTCAGCGCGCCGCGGATTGGTTGCGCTCTGTGCAGAATGCCGATGGCGGCTTCGGCGAGTCTGTCCTTTCCTACTACGATCCTGCGCTGAAAGGCAAAGGGAAGAGCACTGCATCGCAAACGGCCTGGGGCTTGATCGGGTTGCTCGCAACCAGCGGTCCCGACGATCCTTCTGTCGAACGCGCTGTGGCGTGGCTTCTGGAGCAGCAGAATCCTGATGGAACCTGGGACGAGGCGGAATTTACGGGCACAGGATTCCCTTGCGTCTTTTATCTTAAGTATCACCTGTATCGAAACTCCTTCCCGCTTTACGCCTTGGCGCGTTACGACAACATGCGCAAGGGCCGGCGAAATTTTGGCGGTATGCAGATTTCCGCGGCGGAGTTGCAGCATCTAATCGGACGAAACCGGGGGTAAGGGATGAGAGTACCTTTAAGTTTGACCACCAGCATGGCCGGGTATCTGACCGGCAAGAAGATTAGCGGCGCTGAGAAATTTCCGCTGGTGATGATGCTCGAACCGCTGCACGCCTGTAATCTTACCTGCACCGGCTGCGGCCGCATTCGCGAATATAAATCCACGATCAATGAGATGTTGACGGTGGAGGAATGCCTGAAGGCCGTGGATGATTGCGGCGCGCCCATCGTTTCGCTCTGCGGCGGCGAGCCCATGATTTATCCCGAGCTCGATCGCTTGTGCAAAGAAATTCTCGATCGCAAAAAACACATTTACCTGTGCACCAACGGAATGTTCATTCGCAAGCGATTGAAAGAATTCAAGCCGACCTCGCGGCTCTTTTTCAACGTGCATTTGGACGGACTTGAGAAGACGCACGACATCTGCGTCGAACGCGATGGCGTGTTCCGCGAAGCGATCGAAGGCATCAAGGCGGCTAAGGCTGCAGGTTTCCTGGTCACTTCCAACACCACCGTCTATAAGGAAACCGATATCGAAGAGATTGCGGATCTTTTTGCTTATCTGCAGACGCTGGGCGTCGACGGCCACATGATTTCTCCGGCGTATTCCTACGCCGCGGTGATGACCAAGGAAATCTTCATGTCGCGCGATGAAATTCGCGACAAATTCCGGCAGGCCAGCAAACTGCTCGAACGCTACAACATCGTGACCTCGCCGATTTACATGGAATACCTTCGCGGCGAGCGTGAGCTCATGTGCACCGCCTGGGGCAATCCGACTTACAACCCGCGCGGATGGAAGGGCCCCTGCTATCTGATGACCGACGCGCATCACGCCACGTTCAAGGAATTCATCGATAACACTCCATGGGAAAAGTATGGCCACGGTCGCGATCCTCGTTGCGAAGATTGCATGGTTCACGCCGGTTACGAAGCCTCCGCTGTTCTCGGCGGAAATAAGAAACTGGGCGACACCTGGAAAATGCTCACTTGGACGCTTTCGGGAAAAATGGGCGGACTGATCGGCGAACCGAGCGAGAGAGAACTTCAGGCCAAGCGGAACGGTCATGCCAACGGCAACGGACATTCCAACGGCCACGAAAATGGTAATGGGTCCGCGAAGCGCGCGATTCCCGTGGCGCCATCAAACCAGTCCCAGGATGAGGTTTTCCGCATTCTATGACCACGCTCGTTACCGGTGCCGCTGGCTTCGTGGGAAGCCATGTCACCCGGCAACTTGTCAGCGCAGGCCAATCGGTTCGCGTCCTGGTTCGTCCAGGTAGCAACTTAGAGGCGCTCGCCGGGCTACACGTGGAGTGCTTCGAAGGCGATCTGCGGGATGCCAACTCGCTGGAACGCGCTATGCACGGCGTGCGGCGGGTTTTTCATTTGGCGGCAGACTACCGGTTGTGGGCGCCTCGGCCCGAAGAGATTTACGAGAATAATGTTGAAGGAACCCGCCAGCTGCTTGCTGCAGCGAAGCGCGCGGGCGTCGAGCGGATCGTCTATACCAGCACCGTCGCAACGATCGCAGTCCCGCGGCACGGCGCACTTCCGAATGAAGACACGCAAGCAACGTTCGACGAAATGATTGGGCACTACAAACGCTCGAAATTCTTGGCGGAACAGGTTGCGGTCGAAGCCGCCGCTGACGGAGTGCCGGTCGTCATCGTAAATCCAACAGCTCCTGTGGGGCCGTGGGACTGGAAGCCGACACCGACGGGTCGCATCATCCTCGATTTCTTGAAAGGCAAGATGCCTGCCTATGTTGACACTGGGCTGAATGTTGCCGCGGTAGAAGACATTGCAACCGGGCATTTGCTGGCGGCCGAAAAAGGCCGCATTGGCGAGCGCTATATTTTGGGCGCACGGAACATGACTTTGAAGCAGATTCTCGATGCGCTCTCTGCCATTACGGGGCGTCCGGCGCCGCGTGTTCGGTTGCCTCATGCCGTTGCGCTCGCCGCGGGATATGCCGATCAGTTGTTCTCGCGTCTGGCGGGCCGCGAACCCCAAATTCCCGTTGAAGGTGTGAAAATGTCGCGCCATCGCATGTTCGTCGAAAGTGACAAGGGCGCGCGCGAACTCGGCTACCAGCATACCTCGGTGGAAGCCGCGCTCGAACGCGCCGTGCGTTGGTATGAACTGCACGGATATCTGGCCACGGGCGCAGGAAATAAATCCGTCGCGCATGAAGCCGCGGCGTAAGGATCGCAGTGAGAATTCTGGTCACCTTCGCATTGGAAAATGAATTCGCTCCCTGGCGCGCCCTGCGCGATTTCAGATCGGCGAAGTTGGGCGATTCTGAAATTCACCTCGCGGAATTCAGTTCCGCACAAACGGCGGTAGTCCTCACCAGTGTGGGTGCCCGGCGGGCTGCGTTGGCCACCTCGGAAATAATGCGTGGCGAATACGACGCTTTTGATTGTTGTATCTCCTGCGGTCTGGCCGGTGGGTTGCGTAGCGAGTATCATGTAGGGGAAGTGTTGGCTGCTCGGAGCGTTTTTTCGGAAGCTCCCCGGACGGACGGAAGCAGCCGGCAGCTACAATCCAGTGCGGCGCTTGTTTCGTTCGCTGCGGAATGCGGCGCGGCCGTCGTGGACCGGTTTTATAGCGCGGATCACGTCGTTTCGAGCGCGGACGAAAAACAGCGCTTGGGCGAATCTGCTGATGCGGTGGAAATGGAAAGTTTTGAGATTCTGCGTGAAGCGCAAGCCGCCGGCGTCCCCGCTGTTGCCGTTCGCGCAATCAGTGACACGGTGGGTGAAGATTTGCCTCTCGATATGAATCAGGTATTCACGGACCAGGGACAAGTGAGCATTCCGCGCGTGCTGGGCCAGGTCGCGCTCAAGCCGCAATCCTTGCCGGGGTTGATCCGGCTTGGTAGGAACAGCCGCATCGCGTCGCAATCGCTTGCGTGTTTTCTGGATTCTTACGTTATCGCGTTGGCAGGTCGCGTAGCGCAACTTGAAACGAAATCAAGCGTTGTGGCAGTCTAAAAGCACCATGGGTCAAACCATTAGTCCAATTGAATCGACCGGGTCTTCTCGCCAGAGGGATTCGCACCTGGCCGTCGGCCATATGCGCGCCGGCGTCTACCGTGGCCAAGGCCGCGTGACGGTGGAATCGGTGCCGATCCCGGAAATTGGCGAAGGCGAAATTCTCTTCCGAGTGGCTGCCTGTGGCATCTGCGGTACCGACATCAAAAAGATTCACCATGGTTTTATCGCGCCTCCACAAATTCTAGGGCACGAGCTTGCCGGTACCGTCGTGAAGGCCGGCCGCGGCGTCACTAAGTTTAAACCGGGCGACCGCGTAGTCAGCTTCCACCATATTCCGTGCGGCGATTGCTTTTACTGCGAGCGAAAACTTTTTTCGCAGTGCGCCGGATACAAGAAAGTCGGCCTCACGGCCGGGTTCGACCCCAATGGCGGAGGGTTTGCGGAATACGTTCGCGCCATGCCGTGGATTGTTGAACGCGGAATGATCGCGCTGCCTGCGGACGTCAGTTTTGAAGAAGCCACCTTTGCGGAGCCTGTGAACACCTGTTTGAAAGCTGTGCGCAAAGCTCGCGTTTCGAAAAATGAGACGGTGCTGGTAATAGGTCAAGGTCCCATCGGAATGCTGCTCATGCTGCTCGCCAAGTACGAAGGCGGCGAAGTCTTCACCAGCGATCCTATGCCGGGACGCCGGGCCGCAAGCCTGCGATTTGGCGCCGAAGGATCCTTCGATCCCGCCAGCAAGAATCTACTGGAAGAAATTCGCAGCCGTACGGACGGGCGCGGCGCCGATGTGGTTATGGTGGCTGTGCCTAGTCCATCATTAGTCCCTGAAGCTTTAACCCTGGCGCGCCCCGGAGGGCGCATACTGTTGTTTGCGCACAACGACCCGGTGATGCAGCTCGGGTTTCCGGCTGCGGCAGTGGGTGTGGAAGAAAAAGAAATTCTCGGAAGTTATAGCGCTTCGGTGGACGATCAGGACGAATCGGCGGCCCTTGTTTTCGAACGCAAGCTACCGGTACGGGAATTGATTTCGCATCGCTTTCCGCTGGACCAAATCGGGGAAGCGTTGGAATTGGCCGCTCGGCCCGCAGACGATACTTTGAAAGTGGTGATACGTCACGAATGAGAGTAGAACGCGAACGCAATGGACACATGACGGCGGCCGTGTTGTACGGTGCTGAAGATTTGAAAATCGAGAGCGTCGACATTCCCGCCCTGTCCGACGACGAAGTACTCGTGCGCGTGGAAGTGGCGCTGACCTGCGGCACAGATTTCAAAGTCTGGAAGCAGGGATTTCATCAGCGCATGATCAAGCCCCCTGCGCTGTTCGGTCACGAGCTGGCGGGCGTGGTTGAATTGAAGGGAAGCGCGGTGAATGGCGGCATTCGGGAAGGCATGCGGGTGGTGCCTGCGAATTCCGCGCCCTGCAACGTTTGCCTCTACTGCCGCAAGGGACAGCCGAATCTTTGCGAGGACCTGCTGTTCAATAATGGCGCCTACGCGGAATACATTCGCATCCCGGGGAGAATCGTGCGGCAGAACTTGCTGCAGATTCCGGATAATGTTTCGTTCGTCGATGCCGCCATGGCCGAACCGCTTGCGTGTGTGCTGCGCGGCATCCATGAAATGGGGGTCAATCCCGGCGATACCGCGGTCGTGATCGGATGCGGACCAATCGGCTTGAAATTTATACGAATTCTTTCCGGCCGCCACGTGCGCGTGATCGCTATCGGAAAGCGCAAAAGCCAGATGCGTGCGGCCGAACGGCTCGGAGCAATCGCAACATTTGACGCTGCGGAAATTGAGAATCCGGTGGCCCTGGTGCGCCAGATCACGGAGGAAGGCCGCGGAGCCGATGCCGTGATCGAAGCGGTAGGCACCGCCGCCACCTGGCAATGGGCGCTCCAAATGGTGCGCAAGGGCGGAACTGTAAATCTTTTCGGCGGCTGCCCGCGCGGCACGGAAGTGAAAATCGATCCCGCCGCCCTGCATTATTCTGAAATCACGATCAAGTCCACTTTCCATCACACGCCCAGGTTTATGCGCGAAGCGCTCGACACCATCGCGCGCGGCGAGATTCGCGCGAGCGATTTTATCAATGGCGAGGCGTCCCTGTCGGAATTGCCTCAAGTCTTTGAACACATGAAGAACCGGCATGGCGAGATGAAAACGGCCGTCATTCCCTGATCTTTCGAACCAGCAGTAAAAGTAACAGTTGTAGAATCTTGAACTGGAAGTAACCGCCGCCCGAATCAGGGCACCATGTTAGCCACACCTGAGTTGAAAATCGTGCGCAACCTTCCCGCGGAGGGCTGCGACCCCGCTGCCGCACAGCGCTACACGCGCTGGCTGGCGAACCATCACTACGAAAATTTCAATGTTGTCTCCCGTCTGCTACCTCGCCGCCTACATCAGGATTTCTACAATGTTTACGCTTATTGCCGGTGGTCAGATGACTTGGGCGATGAAGTGGCGACTCCCGTGCGCGCGCTGGCGTTGCTCGATGCCTGGGAGGACGAGCTGCGGCTGATTTACGAGCCGGGCCGCGGACCTTCTCATCCGGTTCTGATCGCCCTGCGCGAAACTGTCCGTGCGAAAAATATTCCGATGCAGCCGTTCAGCGATTTGCTGCGCGCCTTCCGCCAGGATCAGAAAGCCCATCGCTATCCGGATTGGGATTCCGTTTTGGACTATTGCGTGTACTCGGCGAATCCGGTTGGCAGGCTCGTTCTTTATCTCTGCGGTTATCGCGACGAAGCGCGGCAAAAACTTTCCGATTACACTTGCACCGCCTTGCAGCTGGCGAATTTCTGGCAAGACGTTTCGCTGGACCTGGGGAAAGGACGCCTCTATATCCCTCTCGATGCGCTGGCCGAACACGGTCTAACCGAAGCCGATATCGCGGCGCGGAAGTTCGACGCGCGTTATGTCGCGCTGATGAAATCCCTGATCGCGCGCACACGCGCTCTATTTCGCGAGGGGCTTCCGCTGGCCCAGACCGTTGAACCATTCCTGCGCGTGGACCTCGAAATGTTCAGCCGCGGTGGTCTCGCGATTCTCGACGCCATCGAAGCCTCGGGATACAACACGCTCGCGCACCGCCCTGCATTGACGAAATGGACGCAAATGCGATTGCTGGCAGGCGCTTTTGCCTCCCGCGTCTTTTCACGCCGCGTGAATCTGCGGGCCGATGCGCCGGAAGCAAGGTCTGTGGAAGTTGATTCAATTGATCCACCGACTGACAGGCCGTTGGCCATAATGCGTTCCCGCAACGAGATCGCCTCTTCGTACGCCGAATGCGCGCGCATCGCCAGAGAATCCCGCAGCAGCTTCTATCTCGCTTTCTTCGGCCTGCGCAAGGAAAAGCGCAATGCGCTCTGCGCCCTCTATGCTTTCATGCGCCTGGTGGATAACGTTTCCGACGAGCCAGGCGACTTGGATTCAAAGCGTAACGGACTGGCTCGCTGGCGAGCGATGCTGGATGACGCGATTGCTGGCCGCGCCACCGCCAGCCCGATTCTTCCCGCGCTCGCCGACACCATTACGCGATTTGAAATTCCGTCGCGCTATTTTCACGATTTGATTCTCGGCGCGGAAATGGATTTGACCGTCTCGTCCTACGCCACATTCGACCGGCTGTCGGAATACTGTTATCGTGTAGCAGGCACTGTAGGCCTCACCTGCCTGCATGTTTTCGGTTTTCGCGATCCGAAAGCTCCGGATTTGGCGGAGCGCTTGGGCCTCGCATTTCAGTTGACCAACATCATTCGCGATGTCCGCAGCGATTTCGACATAGGCCGCGTATATCTTCCGGCGGAAGACCTCGAATGCTTTGGAGTTTCCGAATCACAGCTTTCCGGGCCGCTTACTCCGCAAATTCGAGACCTGCTCGAATTCGAAGCGGATCGTGCCTGGGAATTCTATCAACAGGGCGCGGCTCTGGTGCGCCGTGTCGATGGTGACAGTCACGCAACCCTTTGGGCTTTGATCCGCACCTACAGCAGCCTTTTGGAACGAATCGAAGAACGTGACTTCGATGTTTTTTCTAGCCGCATTTCGTTGTCGAGTGCGGAAAAAATTCAATATCTCCTCACGGCGGGGATGAGCGGTTGGTGGAAGAAGGATGCCCTCGCAAAGCGTTCTAGTGATCGGCGGCGGTCTGGCAGGACTGTCCTCCGCCGTCGCGCTGGCTGAAGCGGGCCTTCAAGTCCGCCTGCTCGAAAAGCGTCCCCACCTGGGCGGGCGCGCCACTTCCTACACGCTGCCAGACGGCAGCGAAGTGGACAACTGCCAGCATGTCACGCTCGGATGCTGCACCAATTTAGCCGATTTTTATTTGCGCGTAGGCGCCGCCGGCAAGATTCGGTTTTATGACCGGCTCCATTTTGTTGACGCGCAGGGCCGCCGCTCGACGATGGAAGCGTCGCCGCTGCCTCCGCCGCTGCATATGGCGCCATCGTTCCTGCTTTTCAGCCCGTTGAACTTGGCGGACAAGCGAGCGATCGCCGGCGCGATGATGGAAATCGCGCTGAACGGCGGAAATCCGCCGGGCATTGGCGGCATTTCGATGCTCGACTGGCTGCTGCGGATGAAGCAGACGCCGGCCGCCATCGAGCGTTTCTGGCGCGTAGTCTTGGTCAGCGCTCTCGATGAGGAACTTTCGAGAACGGATGCGCGTTACGGGATTGAAGTTTTCTGGAAGGCGTTTCTGGCGAATAAAGGCGGATATCGTGTTGGGATTCCTTCCGTGCCCTTGGTTGACCTATACGCAGGCTGCCGCGAAGCGGTTTTGCAACGTGGCGGCGAAGTTCGGCTGCGTTGCGGCATTCGTGAAATTCGAGTTCGGGAGAATCGTTTTGTGAGCGTCGTGATGGATGACGGTATCGAAACAACGGCGGACGCCTGCATCTTAGCCGTCCCGCACGACGTCCTGCTGAATCTGTTGCCGAAAGAAATGAGCGAAGGAAATGGGCCGCTGTCTGGGTTGCGCAATATCAAGACCTCGCCGATCACCGGCGTTCATCTGTGGTACGACCGCACCGTGATGACCGAGCCGTTTCTTACGCTGCTCGACCACACCACCCAATGGGTGTTTAACAAAACCTTGTTATATAAGACGTCTGAAACCGCCCGCACGAACTCGCGCCCAACTGGGCAGAGCGGCCTTTCTTCGGAAGCGGAAGCGGACGGCCAGTATCTTCAACTCGTAATCAGCGCGTCGTACGATCTTGTGCCGAAATCACGACAGGAGATTATCGATCTCTGCCGGCGCGAGCTCGCTGATGTCTTGCCGGCAACCCGCGACGCGCAGTTGCGAAAAGCTACCGTGATCAAGGAAATCAACGCGACGTTTTCGCCCGAGCCCGGAGTGGACCGCTGGCGCCCTCCGCAGAAGATGGCAGTGGACAATCTTTTTCTGGCCGGCGATTGGACTCGCACTTCATGGCCCGCCACTATGGAAGGCGCAGTGCGAAGCGGCTATCTGGCCGCAGAAGCGTTGCTGGCGGAATTCGGCGAACCGAAATCTTTTTTGCAACCAGACCTGCCGTTCGAAGGCTTGTCCAAACTGTGGGCCCACAGCAATAACGAGGCAGGTTTATGACTAAGCCGCAGAAGGGAACCGTCCTGTTACTTGTGAGAGCAACGTTTGTTTCATTTTCCGAAGTAAATTGTGAATTCAAGTATGATTTGGCAACCCCCAGGAGGTCCGATGGACCGGAAGTATAGGCAGAGGGGCTACAGCGATCGCGATTCCCAGGACAAGAAAAGAGAAAGAGGCGACCGCCCCGCCGGCGAGTCACGCCCGAAAGCGGAGCCGCGCCCGAAACAGGAATTGATGGGTCCGCGCACTCCTCGCATGGTGGGAACTGTGATGAGGGCGCGCTGTTCCAGTTGCGGCGCGGTGCTCATGCCCGGCTTCGATCCCACCGCTCAATGCCCTCGCTGCCACGCCGAAATACACTCCTGCAAACAGTGCGTCCACTTTGATACCGGCAAGCAGTTCGAATGCACGCAGCCGATTCCTGAACGCATTGCGAAAAAAGACGCGAAGAACGATTGCACCTTCTTTGAGTTGCGCATGACCGTGGAAAAAGATACCTCTCCGGTGAATTACGCTTCAGCCACGCCGATTGCAGCTCCCGCCGCTGGACGCCCCAACGACGCGCGCAAAGCCTTCGAGGATCTTTTCAAGAAGTAACTGTCCCGAACGAACTGTAATTCCGCTCAGCGCAACACAAGACCGTAGTAGTACGGCCGCGAATCCTTGAGCCGTTCCTTACTTAGCCGGAAGAGGGAACAGTGTCGGTTCTCTTGAAGGCTCCGTGGCGATAGAATCAAGCTGCGGATAATGGTGGCGCAGTGTTTCAGGAACTTTCACTTTGCCGCCATCGAGCAAGTGAATGAGCTGAAGCGCGTTTACGATACCTTTCCCCTCGAAATGATTGTTTGTTATGACGAATGTCGTTCGCGTATTTTTCGATACGTTGCGAACCCTCTCCACCCACGGCTCGAGTTCCTTCTCCGAATAGAGGTAGTTGTATCGCTCGGCAGCCGGCGCGGATGGGTCGTCGCTGAACCAGGTATCGTACCGGCGCCCATGCAATCGCACATACCCGATCGGCGAGGTCACTTGCTCGCTGGGCTCGATGGAACGCCCGATTACCGGCTGATCGATGTTGCAGAATCCCACCCCACGCTCCTGCAGCAATTCATAAAATTTCACGTTGGCCCACGACGAGTGCCGCACCTCCACCACTAGCGGATAATCGCGGAAGGAGTCAAGTATGTGCTTTAATCGCGCGAGATTTTCGCGGTCGGAATGGAATGAAAAAGGAAACTGCAGCAAAACGGCGCCTAGCTTATCCGCCCCGCGCAAAAGATCGAATCCGGCCCGAACCGCTTTCTCATCTTCCGCGTTCGTGCCGCCTTCATGGGTAAATTTCTGCCAGAGCTTTGCGGTAAAGAGAAAACGCGGGTTTGCCGCGACGCGCCCCAGCCATTGCGCGGCATGCGCCGCTTGAAGCGGATGATAAAACGAAGTGTTGATTTCGATCGTGTCGAAGAATTCCGCAAGGTACTTTGCTTCATGAAAGCCGCGCGCCCGCGGCGTCGGATACACGATGCCGTTCCAATCCTTGTAAGCCCACCCAGCTGGCCCGACGAAGAGGCCCGCATGCTGAACAGTAATACTTGGTTTTTCGATTGCCACGCGCGGAGCGCTCATAAAATAGCTTCCAGCGTATGACGCTTTTCTTGCGCCTGTCAATCCGGTGAAAACACTAGATATCCCTAGACGCGACTCACCGCTTTCCACATCATCAGCTTAAAATATCGCCCCCAAGCAGGTTGCAACCCGCCGCTCCGAGGGCTATCCTAGCCCTGTCTTCCATGCGAACCCTCCTTCGTCTGTTTAAGCGATTTAACATGGGGTGCCCGAATGAAAATCACGTACAGCCATATAGAACCGGAATTGCGCGAAGCAATCGAACATGAAACTGCCCACCGTACCGAAAAGCTAAACCGGCTGTTGAAACACTACCCTGAAGATTCGGTTTTGCTCCACGGATCGCTCGAAGAAAATCCCCACGAACATCAATTCAGTTACTCGCTGAACCTCACACTTCCCACCGGAACTTTGCATGCGACCGGCATGGGCGCCGATGCTCGTGCCGCCGCGAAAGCGGCGTTCGCGGAAACCGAGCGTCAGCTGAAGAAGCATCAGGAAAAGCTGCGCAAAGATTACCTTTGGAAACGAAAGCGTCCCCGCTCGGCCACGCTCCTGCCGCGCGAAGTCCCCTCGGCCGACTGAGCCCCCTGTTCATTCATAATCAGGTTCGAGCGCATGTGCGCGAAGTTTTTTTCGTGTAAGATGTTGTGACCATTTTTAGGGGCGTAGCTCAGTGGTAGAGCAGCGGCCTTTTAAGCCGAAGGTCGTGGGTTCGATCCCCACCGCCCCTACCAAACCTCACTAAAACAAAGACCTTCAGGCCGCTGAGTCAGCAATTCTCGTGTCAGTCAGCAATTGACCTTCAAGCCGATCCGCCAGGGTCTCTACGGCATCCCTTTGTGATTGCGGGATAACGTGACCGTAGATGCCCAAGGTAATGCGCGGGTCGGAGTGTCGCATCTGTGTTTGAACCACCGAAATTGGAGCACCCGAGTCGATTAGTTCACTGGCAACCGCGTGACGGAAGCTATGAAATCCCGCTCGCCTAATCCCAAGTTCAGCAAGTAGCGGCGCGTGCAGCCCTGTGTTGGCTGTTGGTATGCCGAGCTTCCGAAGTACTGGATGCAATCCCACTCTCACAACATTGCGGCGCGACCTCGGACGTTTGCCCGAACGGACAGGAAAAAGAATTCTGTTCGCGTTCGGCTTCCATTGCGTTGCCAAATAATTCTGCAACAGGCTGGCCAACGTGGAGGGCATCGGCAGCTTTGCCACAGAACCCTTCGTCTTCGGCTGTCGAATCAAGCGAGTTAGATCGTCTGCTGATTTGTTCACGCGAATTTCTTTGTCCTCGAAGTTCAAAGAAAGGAGTGCGCTTCGACGCCGAATATCTGAAACAGCAAGCAGCTTGAGCGTCTGTCGGGAGCCCCTTCATCCCGGATTCATTTTCGGTGATAGCCTGTCGGTTCTTGAGACGCTCTGGTTCGAGGGTGAGTATCCATAAGCGCGTTAGGCTGAACGGGTGCTTCGGCACCGAGTCTCTTGATTAACCGTATGCCCCCTCGGACAACCAGAAAAAGCTATAGGCCGCGAGTCTCAGATAGAACCATGGTTGGCACAACACAACCACTCTGCTTGTTGCGTCAGAAACCGAAGGGCGTCGTCATCAGGCACAACGAATCTGCGGAAGACGAAAAATCAGAGCGCCTCGTTGCATTCCTCGGGCTGGACGGCAAGACCATTTCATCTGCGCCTTCCAGTCGTAGGGGAACCATTTTTCTTGACATCCCCTTTTATAGAACGCGCTTACCGGACACAGCATTCCTGTCGTTCCGCGATCTGCACCTGCCGTTCGTCCAATGTCTACTCTCGTTTGCTGGCGAGTTGGATCAGGCCTCTGTTTGCTGCTGAGCTCAGGTCAACGCTTTATCGACTGCGGCGCCCCAGATATCGCCAACGGTGAAACCCTCAGGGAAGGGATCCTCGGGATCGACCACGTATTGAGCGAAGCCTGTGATCCACGCCGTTCCGCTGAGTGTAGGTACGACTGCGCGATATTGGCCAACCTGCGTTTCGCGTACAAGGCAACCTGTGAAGACTGTCCCGAGTATACCCTCGTGCGGGAATGCTTCGTTTAGGCCGAGTTTGCCCCTAGCGTAAAGTGCGGCCATGCGGGCGCAAGTGCCAGTTCCACAAGGTGACCGATCAATGGCGCCAGTCCACGTGGCAGGCCTGCTCCAGTCGAGCTCGCCAGTCGAGCAAACCACTGTGTTTTTGGCAACAGCATCAGGGTTTGTGGGCGGGCCCGTAAGCTCGGCGATAGTGATACCACGAATCCCGGGATTCTCAGGGTGCACGACTGGCAGTTGCTCGCGGGCCGCGGCTTTGACCATTTCGGCGACCCGAACAATATCTCGCCCTTCGTCTGGCGTAAGTCGCAGGCCGAGAGGCTCGGCCTCTGCGATAACGTAGAACATCCCGCCATACGCGACATCGACGGTCACGGTTCCGAGATGCGGTACTTCTACTTTCGCGTCCAAATGCGTGGCAAACGCCGGAACGTTCTCGAATGTGACTTGCTTCACCCTACCGTTTTGTACCTCCGCTCTGACTACCACCAGGCCAGCCGGCGTGTCTAGCACAATTGTGGTAGTGGGCTCGACTGCAGTCACCATACCCGTTTCGATCAGTGTAGTGACCACACAAATTGTGTTGGTGCCCGACATAGGCGGATATTCCACCTGTTCCATAATGACGAAACCTGCATGCGCCTTAGGATTGGTCGGTGGCAGCAATAAGTTGCAGTTTGCCGCGGGATACCCCCTCGGCTCGCGAAGCATAAGCTTTCGAAGACCGTCGGCATGATTCTCCAGGTAAGTCTTCTTCTCAAACATCGTGCGACCGGGCACGTCGAGGACACCGCCAATGATTACGCGGCCATGCTCACCCGCAGCGTGCAGATCCACAGCGCAGATCATTCTTGATACCCGCATCGATCCTCTCTTTGCTAGGACTGTCTATCGGCGCCAGACATTACGGCTGATATATCCATTTCATTGCCGCTGAGTGCTCTAATCGTCGCGGACGCGCCGGGGAGTCGCCAGTCTTATTCAAGTCGAAACTGGGCCTGCTCTCGCACGCTGGTTGGCTGACCGCAACAGCAAATAAACCGGAACTCCCAACAATATTATTACGAGCCCCGGCCATGAGCTCGTCGGCCGATACGCGAGCAATGCCACCAGTATTGTGCTGGTGGACAGAATATGCAACGCAGGCACTACGGGATACCCGGCAGCGCGGTACGGACGCTCAGCGTTAGGTCGAATGAACCGCAATCGGAACAGACCAAGTACGGTCAGAATGTAGAACAATAACACGGCGGAAATCACGTAATCGAGAAGGTTGCTATAGACGTTCCCGTACTTGCCGGTTATCGGATCATAAGTCCGCGGCAACACCAGAAACATAGCCCAGACGCCCTGCACCAGAAGTGATCGCGCCGGAACGTGAGCCTTGTTGAGACGCGCAGTGGCTGGAAAGAAGAGGTGCTCACAGGCCATGGCGTAATAAACGCGCGCCCCTGTCATGACTAATGCGTTGACAGCGCCAAATGTCGAAACCATGATTGCCACGGCCATTGCGCTGGTGCCGATGCCGGGAAAGATGACTCGCAACGTTGCAGTTGCCACCCGATCGACTGGCGCATGTTGGATAGCAGATAGAGGTAAGGTTACGAGATATGCGAGATTGGCAAGAAGGTACAGCAGGATCACCAAAACGGTGCCTATGACCATTGCGAGTGTTACGTTGCGGCGTGCGTTTTTCACTTCTGCGGCGGCAAATGCTATGTTGTGCCACGCCTCAGATGCAAAAAGCGAACCACTCTGCGACAAGCAGAGCGCAATAATGAGGCCAAAAGCGGTGCCGGCAGTCAAGCCCGGAGCAATTGGTTCAAACCCGTGTCGCGACCAAGGGTTGACGAAGTTCGCGCGAAGCGCCACAGCGTTACTTCCCAACCCAATTCCAACAATGATAAGTGCGAAGAGCGTCCCGATCTTTGCAATTGAGGAGACGTTCTGGACCACACGACCATAGCTCAGACCGCATGTGTTTGCTGACGTAAGCAGTGCGATTAAGAGGATCGCCACCAGCTGGACCGTAGACAGGGAAAGTGCGTAGTGAGTACTCAGGTGCACTGGCCCTATTAGATATTTATCGTCCGAAACAAGCGGCCAAAGCACTCCGAGAAAGCGCCCGAAAGCAACTGCAACCGCTGCAATTGTGCCGGTCTGGATCACTGTGAACAACGTCCAACCGTAGAGAAAACCCCACATGGAAGATAATGACTCACGCAGATAGATGTACATGCCACCCGCGCGCGGCATCATGCCAGCCAGTTCACCGTAACAAACTGCCCCTGCGATAGTAATCAGACCTGCGATTACCCAGGCCACCAGCAGCCAGGCAGCGCTACCGATCAACCTCGACATATCCGCGGAAACAATAAAAATGCCTGACCCAATCATTACTCCAACCACAATCATCGTGGCGTCGAACAGACCCAATTCTTGTCTGAATTGACGATCACTTGCAGCCGTCTCAGGAGCCAATGTACCTTTTCCGGTCATCTCGAAAACGCGCTCCATCTCCAGTCTTGCTGGTCAACTGACGTAAGTTCAATGAAAATAACGTCAAAACTGCAGCGCATCTTATCACGCTTACATACTGTATGTGGTATACTATATCCTAGTGCTGTTCCGGGGATCCGTACAATCAGAAAGATCGAAACCAACAGGAGGCTACTAATGGACTGGAAGGGTGTCATGCCTGCAATTACGACCTTTTTCGATGAAAGCTATCGTGTCGATCACAAAAGCATTGAGCGCCATTGCCGATGGCTACTTAGTGAGGGTTGTTTAGGAATCATTGCACTTGGCACTCTGGGAGAAGGTGCGACGCTTACATTTGATGAGAAACTCGAAGTCCTTCGTACTTGTGTGCATTCAGCGGAAGGTCGAGCGCCCGTAGTGGCTGGCATTTCCTCCGTCACCACATCGGGGGCAGTAGAGCTGGCCCGAGCAGCTGCCGACCTAGGATGCCAAGGCCTCATGATTTTGCCCCCTTACGTTTATCAAGGAGACTGGCGCGAGATGAAAACTCACGTCAGCGCCGTGCTCGATGCAGTTCGAATTTCTTGCATGCTGTACAACAATCCGGTCTCATACGGAACGGATTTTCTTCCTGCGTACGTTCAAGAACTCGTCGGCGAGCACCAGAATTTGCAGGCCGTAAAGGAGTCCAGCATGGATGTCCGGCGCGTCACCGCAATTCGTGCGCTGGTCGGGGATCGACTCGAAGTCTCCATAGGCGTAGATGACTTAGTTGTTGAGGCGGTCGGTGTTGGAGCTTCAGGTTGGGTTTCTGGCCTAGCTAATGTGCTACCGCGGGAATCGGTGAATCTTTTTACTCTGGCGCTCAATGGCGAGCGTGAGAAAGCCTTCGATTTATATCGCTGGTTTCTCCCGCTATTGCGTATGGACACTGTGCCAAAGTTCGTCCAACTAATAAAGCTGGCGCAATCGGAAGCTGGAGTAGCTAGTTCGCGAGTACGTCCTCCGCTTCTCGAGCTCGCAGGTACAGAATTGCAAGAAGCGCGAAACACTATTAATCAGGTTCTCCGCAATCGGTCCGGTGTTCGTGATGAGCCTACGATGAACGCGACTAAAGGGATGGGCACTTAGAGACAAATACCTGGCACCTGACAGCGCCCTGTCCGTCGCACGGATGGTTTCGTCACGTATTACCGCTGCGAATCTGGTTTGTCCACAGGTTGCGATGTCGTGGCGCCGGCACGGGCGTCGCGTAATACCTGCTTCAGAGACTGGCCCGCATGCTTAATATGCTGCTGCAGTAAGTAGCAGGCACCGATCACATCTCGTGCTTGACACAGCTCGAGCAGTTTCCGGTGTTCCTCTTTGGCACGCTCGAACTCACGGGTTAAATACAACTGAAGTCCGGTATAGCGCACGGCATTGTTGTTAACGTTTCTTATAATGGACATGAAATGTGGACTGCGCGTGCCGGAGTAAAGGGCAGAGTGAAATTCCCAATTGAGGCGACCCCACTCGGAAATGTGTTCCGGTCGCAATAATTCCCTCTCGTACTCCCCCAAAATCCCCTCTGCACGCGCGAGATGCGACTCGGTCAAGCCCGGAATGGAAAGCTTGAGAACTTCACATTCAAGCAACAAGCGGATCTCAAACAATTCTTCGATATCATCAGGAGAGAGCGAAGAGACTACCGCGCCACGGTGCTGAACGATCGTAATCAAGCCTTCAGATTCCAGCTGTCTCAATGCCTCGCGGACCGGGATGCGGCTCACTTGAAACTCGGCCGCAATGGCGCCCTGATTCAGTTGTTTGCCTTCTGGAATCTCGCTTCGAATGATTTTGTCCCGCAGTTGGTCTGCGACTGCTGAGGTCAACGACTGGCGCGGTATGACCAAGCTCTTGGGTGCATCGGGACCTTCCGAAGGTGGATCTTCATTATAACGCATATTGTATGCTCAGCTCGTTATGACACTCGTTCCGCAAGTAGGTACTATGGGCACATCGTAGCCGATTCTCCGCTGAAAACAAAGCCAGAATTCCGACCAAGCCCATTTCCATCGCCTCCGGTATAATCCAGGACGCTCATCACAAAGAACTTGCGACGCAGTGCCTCGGACCTCAGGAAGAAGAGAGAGCGCTCGTCCAAGAAACAGCTTGACAAGAAGTACGGCGCTGGAATATAGAATATCGCATATTGCATACACTTCTGTTTTGGGGACATATTTTGTAACGTGTTTTTCTGATTGAGAGGCCTAATGAACAGCCTACGAATTGGAACGTTTGCCTTGTTCGCAATTCTCCTTGCAGGTTTCGGACTACAAACCGCTTTTGCGCAGACTGCCAACACCGGTTCTATAAGTGGCAGGGTCACAGACTCAAGCGGCGCGATCATATCTCAGGCAAAGATCTCGGTGACCAGCATTGGTAAGGGATTTACAAAGGATGACAGCACGGATCCCTCGGGTGCGTATTCGTTCAATTTTCTGCCTCCTGACAAATACAACGTTTCAGTGTCTGCAGCTGGGTTTGGAACTGTGAACCAGGACGTCGTCGTACAGGCGGGGCAAATAACGACTGTAAACATCAGTCTTGCAGTTGCTACAGCACATCAGGTCGTGACAGTAGCCGGTACCGGCCCGCTCCTTCAGATCGGAAGCGGGAGCATAGCGACCACGCTTACCGAGAGACAGGTCACCGAGCTACCTGACCCCGGCAATGACCTCAGTTATTTCGGGGAATTGAGTCCTGGAGCTCAGGTGAACACTCAGTCCGGTTACGGTAATTTTGAAGTATTCGGCCTACCGGGTAACGCTAACAATTTCACAACAAATGGTGGAGATGACAATTTCGAGATGGGCAACTTGAACACCGCCGGCGCCTCGAACTTGTTTCTTGGGAAGAATGGCACTCAAGAAGTTACGGTGGTCTCCAACGCCTATGGAGGCCAATATGGCGGGCTCGCTGGCGCGCAAGTCAATATCGTCAGCAAGTCCGGAGGCAATAGCTTCCATGGCAATGCCGTCTACTATTGGAGTGGTTCCTCTCTAAATGCGAACGACTGGTTCAACGATAGTGCCGGGGTTCCAAAGCCATTTACGAATGCCAATGCCTGGGCTGCGTCTATAGGAGGGCCGATCAAGAAGAATAAGCTGTTCTTCTTTGCAGATGACGAAGGAGTCGCAGTCGACTTACCGACCAACGGGCTCACTGTAGTTCCCAGTCAGGAATTCGAGCAAGCTACAGTCGCCAACCTTACGAGTCTTGGATTAACGAATTCGATTCCGTTCTACTGCCAAAATCTAACAGGAATCTGCCCTGGAATAGCACCGGTCAGCGGCGTTAATCAGGGCGCTGGGATGTTCAATCTGTATAACACAGCGCCAGGTATCGCCAATGCCAAGCCGGGCAACGGAGGGGATCCTCTCGGCTGTGGCGGCTTGCTCTCGCCGACCGTCGACCCGCTATTGGGCACACCGGGGCACCCGTGTGCATTAAGTATCCGCTCGGCTATCAATACTTTTGTCTGGGAAAATAAGTTGATTGGGCGCCTTGACTATGTAGTTGGACCGAAGGATCTGATATTTCTCCAGGTGTCGTGGGATCCAGGAACTCAGCCGACCTTCACCGATCCTATCAACTCGGTGTTTAATTCCACCAGTTACCAGCCAGAGTGGAACGGGCAGTTCAACTGGACTCACACATTCACCGGAAACACTACAAACCAGTTTATTCTTTCGGGAAAGTGGCTAGAAGCCAAGTTCGATGCCACCAATCCCACTCTGAAGCAAGCCGCATTCCCCACCCAACTCAACGTAAACGGCTTTACTACACTGGGCGGGATAACCGGTAGCGAGCCTAACGGTCAAGACGCTACCTCTTACGGCTTCAGCGACGACGTGGCAAAGGTTTTAGGCCACCATACAATTAAATTCGGAGGAAAGTTCCATCGCGTCGACATGAGCAGCTATTTCGGTTTCAACACACGAGGAACCGAAAACGTGAACAGCATTCCTGACTTTTTCAACGGTGGGTCGACGGGCGACTTCCTTGTTCAGAGCTACCCACAGAGCATCGACTTGCCTTTTGCTCAGTGGATCGGGGGCCTATATATCGAAGACGACTGGCGGGCGAAACCAAATTTCACTCTAACAGCAGCATTACGGGTCGAACACTACTCCAATCTTATTTGTCGGATCAATTGTTTTGCACGATTGAATGGGCCATTCTTTGGAGTGACCCATGATCCAAATGAACCGCTCAACCAAGCGATTCTGTCCTCACAACATCAGGCAGTTCAGAGCACCGTTCCTCTTACATGGAGTCCGCGACTTGGTTTTTCCTGGCAGCCCTTTTCAGGGTTGTCCAATCTCGTGGTTCGCGGCGGGGTAGGCATTTTCTATAGTGGTTACCCAACATGGTTTGTCAATAACTTCGCATCGAACGTGCCCGAAATCAACACGTTCGTACCGTCTAACGACAACTTGGCGCCGGGAGAGACAACGAATTTATTTCTTGATGCGGCCGCCACCAACCAGGCTTTTGTGACCGGATTTGCTAATGGACTGACTTTGGCGCAAATAAAGGCCAGCGTGCCGCCCGCTCTCCAACCGTTTTTCTCTGCCCCAAATCTCAATACTTTCGACGGGCAAACGAAAGTGCCGCAATATCAAGAATGGAATTTGGAGGTTCAATACGGCTTCAGCCGTAACACCATGGCGAGTATAAATTACGTGGGCAATCATGGATACCACGAATTGATTGATAACGCTTCGGCCAACGCGTTTGGGTTTGGCTCGCTCCCGGCAACCGCACCCGATCCGGTATTCCACAATGCGGCGGTGTTCAACAACGCCGGCACTTCCAACTATAACGGCGTCGTGTTTTCGTTCCAGCAACGCATCACTGGGGGCTGGGGTCAAGGAATATTGGCGGCTCACTATACATGGAGTCATTCATTGGATGACGTGTCCGGCGATGGAATGAATCCGTTCAATGTCACTACGGCGCCGAGCATATTAATACCGGAAAATCCGTACAACATCCGTGCGAACTATGGATCTTCTGACTACGACGCGCGGCACAGTTTTAACATGAACTACGTGTGGGATCTTCCGATCAGGCAAGCTCTAGGTGGGCACGGCTTTCGCGACTTGGTCGAAGGTTGGACGGTTTCAGGCGCATTTCTCGCTCGTACCGGATTTCCGTTCAGCGTCATCGACGGTGGTTTTGCAGGTAGTTTGTCTGGCAATAATTTTGCAGGTCCTATTTTCCCTGAATTTCTCGGCGGCCCGGTATCGAGCTGCGGCGAATCTGCAGCTCGACCCAACTCCCCACCATGTCTCAGTACTTCTCAGTTTATCGCACAGGGAACCGAAACTGACTTTACCAATGGCATGAAGAATTTCTTTCGAGGGCCAGGGTTCTTTAGTACAGATTTTGCCGTCAACAAAAGCACGAGTTTGCATTTAAAAGGGCCTTTGGAAGACGCTAAGCTCCAATTGGGAGTGCAATTCTTTAATGTCTTTAATCACCCGAATTTCGATTTGCCGGTGAATGACATCTCCAATCCAAACTTCGGCCACATTACACGCACAGTAAGCGTTCCTACGAGTATTTTTGGTGTTTTCTTTGGTGGCGACGCGTCGCCCCGAATTATCCAACTGAAGGCAGAGTTCAATTTTTAGGCAGGATATCTTAGAGGCCGTGAGCCGCTGCTCTCCCGGGTACGGACCCTAGAACGAGGGCGATTTTCTCGGAGGAGCCAGATACTCCGCTAGCATCGAATGGACAACCTGTTCAAAGGTCACACCCTGGCAGCGGAGGAGATCAGAAATGTATAAATCAATCGTCTCTTTCTTTGGCTTCTTGTTCGTACTCACGCTCCTTACTCCTGGCCAAGTCGCCAAAAAGAGAGCCTGGGGCGATCTGGACCCTTTCCGTCTTAAGGATGTTCACTCACTTGAGCTCTCGCCTGCGGGAGACCGGCTGGCATTCGTGTTGTCCGAGCGGAGCGTAGCAAACAACCGAAGTTACGCATCTATCTGGGCACTAGCCACGACCGGGGGCAAACCTACTCCTCTGACCGAACTGCAAGGATATGCGTCCAGCCCCCGATGGTCCCCAGATGGCAAGCAGATCGCATATTTTGACTCAGCTAAGGGCGAACTGGGTCTCTGGGTGATGAGCGCCGACGGAAGCGATAAGAGAAAACTGACTACATTCGAGCGATCCAACGCGTTTCTGGGAGACACGGGCGATGAACTCACCTGGTCGCCCGACGGCAAGCAGCTGGCCTTCACGGCTGCCGGACCGCGCCACTATTCAAACATATTTTCTCCCCTTGACCCGCCCAACGGAAATAACGTCATGCTGGTGGACCGCCTTCTATATAAAAGCGATTACTACTACTCCGATTTGCGCCGGACATATATATGGCTCATTTCAACGGAAGGCGGAAAAGCGACGCAAATTGCTTTCGGGGATTATGACTACCACTCAATCGACTGGTCGCCGGATGGAAAATCGATCGTCGCTGTTTCCAACCGAACTGGGGACGACGACTACAACTCGAATAACGACCTGGTGCGACTCTCGCCCAGCGGTGGCCAGGTCGTTCAGTTGACACACACTCCCGGCCCGGAGTACGTGCCAGCTTGGGCACCGGATTCGCTCGAGATTGGTTACCTCGGGCGAAAGCGAGATTATCGTAGCAAAGAGAGTGACGCAGAGTTTGAGAAGGTGTACGTGCTTGGCGCTAACGGCCAGCCTGAAGAGCTAACCGGGGCGCTCGACATGTGGTGTCACGATCCGACATGGTCGAGCGATGGCAGCAAAGTCTATTTCAGGGCCGAGCACGAAGGCAAAATGCTGTTGTATTCGGTTGCACTGCGTGATCGGAAGCTCGATCGTTTGATCGACCTTAAAGGCACCGTCACCGGTTTTGCGGTCGCCCGCACTGGCGAAGTCTTCTACTCTTTCACGGATGCGACCCACCCATCAGAAATCTTTCGCACCGTTCCGGGGAGCGATCGCTATGAAAAGCTAACCGACTTCAACCGGGAAATGGTCGAAGACTTGGATACGATTGAACCTGAACATTTCTCCTTTTCCAGTTTCGACGGACAGACCGTCGAGGGTTGGATCATTCGTCCTTACGGCTTCAATCCCGAAAACAGATACCCAATGATCCTCGACGTTCATGGCGGTCCGCATTTTCAATATGGCTACGATCTGCGGGCCACGGTCAAACTACAGCGATTTGCGGGCGCGGGTTACGTTGTCGTTTTTATGAATCCGCGCGGCAGCACGGATAACGGTCAGAAGTTCTCCGATTTAGTCGTAGGCGATGTAATGGGCGGAGATTATAAGGACGTGATGTTAAGCGTGGACTACGTGCTGCAACATTACCCGTTTATCGACCCCAACCGCATGGGCGTAACCGGCCAAAGCTACGGCGGGCATATGACTAACTGGATCACAACTCACGGTGACCGTTTTAAGGCGGCCGTGCCCGTCTCGGGAACGAGTGACTTGCTCAGTGGTTGGGGAATCAATGCAAGCTTCAATTGGGGAGAGAGCGACATTGAAGTCCGTAGCTACGACGATCTTGATCGCCTGTGGGCCGTGTCGCCGCTCAAGTATATCCGGAATATTCACACGCCGACCTTGTTCATCCAGGGGGCTGAGGATAACTATGCCGCCCTGAATCAGGGGGAGGAGATGTTTATGGCCATGAAGCGATTGCATCAGTCGGCGGTAATGGCCATTTACCCTAACGACGGACACGGCGTTAGTAGACAGCCGGCGCATACTCACGACTACTATGAACGAAGTGTGCAGTGGTTCAATCAGTATCTCAAGTAAAGCAAGCTTACGTCGCCTTCGCATAATCATGACGTTCAATAGGCCGGTTTCCTGCTCTTCGCAACCTGCGGCAGTATTCCGATGAAGCGGACGCCTCCGAAGGAGGAGTGATCGAGAACCTGTAGGCGGAGAAGTGACTTATGAGAGAAGCTAACATGGCCTTCACGGGAAAAGTCGCTATCGTGACGGGCGCGGCCTCGGGAATGGGTGCAGCCACCGCTCGCGAGTTTGCCGCTACCGGTGGAGAAGTCATTATCGTGGATCGCAATGGATCACTGGCTGCGCAGGTGGCCAACGATATCAATGCCGGCCCCCCTGTTATCGGTGACGTCAGCGACGCCTCTTTCTGCAAACGGGCCGTTGAAACAGCCTTGGAACGCCACGGTCGTTTAGACGTCTTAGTAAACGCAGCCGGCATTATTGTTCGCGCAGATGCGCTCAACACCTCTGATGAGCAGTGGCAGCGAATCATGGATGTGAATGTTAAGGGCGTGTTTTTTATGAGCCGGGCGGCAGTGCCCCATATGAGGAAGCTGGGACGCGGCGCTATTGTTAACTTCGGCTCAATTTGGGGTACCGTCGGTGCAACCGGCGCTGTAGCTTATTGCGCTTCTAAAGCGGCCGTTCATCAGATTACGCGAGCGATGGCCTTGGACCACGTCAGAGATGGCATTCGTATCAATGCGGTATGCCCTGGTGAAGTGAACACTCCAATGCTTGCTTCCGAGCGTACTGAACCGGTTACGGCTGAACTCATGGAACGGCTAGCAGCGACAGTTCCGCTCGGACGATTGGCGGACCCTTTGGAGATTGCGAGAGTTGTGCTCTTCCTGGCATCGGATTCGGCCAGTTACATCACCGGATCACTGCTGACTGTCGATGCTGGATACACCGCGAGGTAAGGTGGATGGAATATCGCAGTTTGGGTCGAACGGGCGTCAAGATCTCCGCACTTTGCCTAGGGACAGATAACTTCGGCAACCCTACTCCTGAATCAGAATCTATCGCGATCATCAATCGCGCTTTAGACGCGAGTATCAATCTAATCGATACAAGCAACAGCTATGCAAACGGGGAAAGTGAACGGATTATTGGCCGTGCTCTGGAACTGAACGGCCGTCGTCAGCAAGTTCTTATCGCCACAAAGGCGCACTACCCCGTGGGTCCTGGCCCTAATGACAGAGGCAATTCGCGCTTGCATCTGTTGAACGCTTGTGACCAGTCGCTTCGTCGACTGAAGACGGACTACATTGATCTGTATCAGCTTCATCGTCCATCATTCGATATTCCTATCGATGAAACTCTCGCTGCACTGACTGACTTAGTGCGACAGGGTAAGGTCCGATACATCGGCAGCTCCACCGCTCCAGCCTGGAAGGTGATGGAGTCCTTAATGGTCAGTGAAATGAAAGGATATGCTCGCTTCATCTCAGAGCAACCCCCCTACAATCTTCTCGACCGTCGAATTGAAAACGAATTGGTACCGCTATCCCAGGCGTACGGCCTCGGTCTACTTCCTTGGTCGCCCCTGGCCATGGGACTCTTGGCTGGCCGGTATTCAGACGGCTCCGTCTATCCCGCTGATTCGCGAGCTAGTTTGCGCGGAGGCATATACGCGGATCGCATCACCGCCCGTGCCATTCTTGTCGGAAATAAATTCGTACAATTGGCCCAATCCTTCGGTATGTCACCAGCCCAATTGGCAGTGTTGTGGGTCAAGGATCAGCCGGGGATTACCGCCCCGCTCATTGGTCCTCGCACGTTAGGGCAGCTCGAACACCTATTACCAGTCCTTCAGATGAATCTCGATGAAGCTTTGCGAGCAGCGTGTGACAAATTAGTGCCGCGAGGTAGCGCGGTGGCCAACTTTCACAATTCAGCAGGCTGGATGCAGATGCAGGTCCCATGGAACTGACCGGTCAATCGATAATCGGTTATCGCCGCGGCGCAAAAACGAGCACGGTGCTGAACGGCTTCAATCCTTCAACCGGAGAAGCTCTTCCGCCCGATTTCTATTCCGCGTCCGAGACAGAAGTGGATAAGTCTGTCCAGCTTGCTGCGGAGAGCTTCGTGCATTACGGGCGCAAGGGAGGGAAGGGGCGAGCGTCGTTCTTACGCAGCATCGCGGAAAATCTGGTTCAGTACGGAGAAACTCTGGTGGAACGCACGGTATTGGAGACGGGTCTCGCGGCGGCTCGTATCCGTATCGAGAGAGAACGCACCTGTTTTCAACTGCGATTCTTCGCCGATATGGTAGAGGATGGTTCTTGGGTCGACGCCAGAATTGACCGCGCCGACTCCGCACGAATTCCTGTTCCTAAACCGGATGTGCGATCTATGCTGCGGCCGCTTGGTCCCATAGCGGTTTTTTGCGCGAGCAATTTCCCGCTCGCATTCTCGGTCGCCGGAGGGGACACCGTCTCGGCCCTAGCATCTGGCAATCCTGTAATCGTTCTGGCTCACTATTCGCATCCGGGGACTGCCGAATTCGCCGGGACTGCGATACGGGACGCAGCATTGAAGCATGGTTTTCCCGAGGGTGTGTTTTCGCTTCTATACGATTCCGGAAACGACGTGGCGCAAGCGCTCGTCACGCATCCTCTAGTTAAAGGTATTGGGTTTACGGGTTCGCGCACAGGTGGAACGGCTTTGATGAAAGTGGCCAGTTTTCGGTCAGAGCCGATTCCCTTCTATGCCGAGATGAGTAGCGTAAACCCTGTTTTTATTTTGCCCAATGCCCTGAAAGCTCGCAGTGACGTTGTCGCAGAAGATCTCCATGTTTCTGCAACGCTCGGCGTCGGTCAGTTTTGCACGAATCCTGGCGTGATAGTCACGATGGGCGATTCTGGTGAATTCGTTTCCCGGTTTACGGAATTGATGGCGAAGAAAGACTCGGGAGTGATGCTAAATCGCAATATCGCGGCTTCATACCGACGCGCGATTTTCGACAGGTCCGCTCAACCGGATGTCCGGGTGAGATGGACAGCGCCCAGCGCGGCGGAAATCTCCCAGAATGTCTGCTCTGTAGGAACTGCGGTTTTTGAAATAAACGCTCAGACCTGGCTGGCTAACCGGGTTTTCCAAGATGAGGTTTTCGGCCCCGCGACATTGCTAGTGCATGCCGAAAGTCGAGAAGACCTTTTGGAGATAGGCCGCCGCATGGATGGAAACCTCACGGCGACGATTCTGGGTACTGCAGACGATCTACGTGACTTTTCCGATCTTGTCTCTCTTCTCGAAACCAAGGTTGGCAGGCTGATCTTCAACGGCTCTCCGACAGGAGTGGAAGTCTGTGAAGCCATGGTCCACGGTGGGCCCTACCCTGCGACATCCGACGGGCGGAGCACTTCCGTGGGAGGCAGGGCGATCTTTAGGTTCACACGGCCCGTTTGCTTTCAGAATTTTCCCGATGTTGGCCTGCCCCCAGAACTTCAAGAGTCGAATCCTAGTGGGATCTGGCGAATGGAAGATGGACGACACATCCAACCGGCAGCCCGCACGCGATGACCCGTAGGAGCCGCTTGCGGGACAAAACGAAAAAAGATCGGAGGTAATGCCCATGGTAATTGGTGAACGTTTAAAGGTATTGCGCGAACAGAGAAATCTGTCGCAAGGCGACGTCGAGAAGCGCACGGGTCTGCTTCGCTGTTACGTTTCACGGGTTGAAAGTGGGCACACAGTTCCAAGCGTGCGTACTCTGGAAAAGATGGCCCGTGCGTTGCAAATTCCGATGTACCGGCTTTTCACTGATGATGCGCATATAAAGAAGCCAGATATACCGCAGCCAAAGACTCCAACTCGGGCGGTCACCACAAAACAAGACCGCGAGATTCAGTCTTTCGCCAAGTTATTCTCCCGGATGGATGATAAGAAACGCGAGCTTTTGTTTCACGTGGCGTCAAAAATGGCGAACAGGGCTTAGAAAAACACTGATGTCGAAGTTATATAGTGATGGAGTGTCGTCTTTTGCTAAATGTGGCACTGGACAGTCCCTCTCGCCACGCAGTTCATCATGCGGCCGGTTAGGGAAATCAACCACGTTGGCCGTTCATCCGTTCGTTTGTGACAGGTGTGGGCATGTAGAATTTTTCACTCGCGCTGTGCCGAGTGGATGACAGGTGTTACCCGTCCGCAATTCTTATCACGGCCCGCACGATGTCTCACGTATAATCAGCGGAGTCAGCAGTTGCTGTTTTAAGTGAGGGGCGCAACGCCGTCTGTCTACAGGGCTTGTGAGATTAAGGGATGCTTTCGATCCCCACCGCCCCTACCAACATCTTCTGCACTCCGGTGCGGCCCGGGATGACAGTCCTCGACGTATCGGCAAAGTACGGCGGAGGCATGGAACAGTTTTTCGATTTCCTGCGATCGCGCCGCAACGCCGCTCGCGTCATTGCCGCCTCTCAAGGTGCAAAAGCCTTGGCGGCACCCGATTAATGGCTGACCGCTGAGCGCAGGACAACTGCACTGAAGGAAAATGATCGGCTTACTTTCCATCGTCGCGCTGGGCTTCTTCCTCGGTATGCGGCACGCCACCGATCCCGACCACGTAATCGCCGTTACCACTATCGTCTCTCGATACCGGAAGATCAGCCACGCCGCGCTAATTGGTGCAGTTTGGGGAGTAGGCCACACGCTCACCATCCTCCTGGTGGGAAGCGGAATTATTCTGTTCGGCTGGGTTATTCCGGCACGCGTCGGTCTCTCCATGGAATTCTCCGTCGGCTTGATGCTGATTCTCCTCGGCGTTCTCAACCTGACCGGCACGCTCCAGTGGATTACCAACACATTCTCTCCAGCCGTCGAAATATCGGCGGCGGCCCATTCTCACCTTCATAGTCACGGCGACTACATTCATACTCATCCGCACCAACATGAACCCGAAGCCCACCCGCACTCGTCTGAGCAAACGCCACTGGGCTGGTTCGATCGACATTTCGGCCAGATTGGTCTCTATCAGGCCGTGCGGCCGCTCATCGTAGGACTCGTCCACGGCCTCGCGGGTTCGGCCGCTGTCGCGCTCTTGGTCTTGACCACAATTCAGAATCCGAAATGGGCGATTGCGTATCTTCTCGTGTTTGGGATCGGCACGATTGCAGGAATGATGCTGATCACCGGAGCGATGGTCCTGCCGTTTGCCTACGCGAACAAACGATTCTCGCGGCTTAATCAAGGATTGCGAATTGCTTCCGGACTAATCAGCGTGGCCTTCGGTCTCTTCCTGGTTTACGAAATTGGATGCGTGAATGGACTGCTCACCAGCCATCCGCACTGGACCCCTCACTGACGCACCAAGACGAATAATTGCCCTGACGCGTGTTCGTTCGCAAGGCGCCTAACCGAGTTGAACATCTTTCCGATAGCACGGCACGCGTGTTTGATATAGTGTCCCACTGTCATGGACCGTTCTGCTGCGAACGAAGTGAATCATCCTGCCTCGGCCGTGTCTCCATCTCTCACACGAAATCAGATTCGCGGCTTCTGGGCATCGTGGGGTGGCTGGACACTGGACGGCATGGATTCCTTTGTTTATGCGCTGGTCCTTGTACCTTCGCTGCGCGAACTGCTTCCGCGCTCCGGCATTGCAGCCACCAAGGGAAACATCGGATTGTACGGCGGTTTGCTGTTCGCCCTATTTCTGATCGGCTGGGGACTAGCGTTTCTTTGGGGACCGGTCGGCGACAAGTTCGGGCGCGTGCGCACGCTTATGCTGACCATCGTGTGGTATTCGGTGTTCACTTTTCTGAGCGCGTTCGTTACTGGCGTGTGGCAACTTGCTATTCTTCGCCTCCTCGCAGGCGTGGGTATTGGCGGGGAATGGGCCATGGGCGGGACGTTTGTCGCGGAGGAGTGGCCCGAGAGTCGGCGCCGCATGGGCGCAGGTTTGATGCACACCGGTTACTACGTCGGAATATTTCTCGCCGCGCTGGCAAACTACGGAATCGGCAGCCGCTTTGGGTGGCGCTCGATGTTTATCGTAGGAGGTGTTCCGGCGCTGTTGCTGGCCTGGATTCGGCACGGTGTTTCGGAACCGGCTGCCTGGAAAAAGAAAGAAAGTGTTGTACGGTCCTGGGCTGTGTGGCGCCCTTTCGCAACGCTGTTCTCCGCTGCCTGGCGCCGCCGCACGATTGTTAATGCTCTGCTTATGCTGGTTTCTATCTGCGGGCTGTGGGCCGGAACTGTATATGTCCCCGCGGCCATTACGTCCCTCGCCGAAGCCGGCGGACGTAGCACTCCGCAAGCAGCGCAACTCGCTTCCTGGGGCATTATGCTGGTCTCGTTCGCCACGATTCTCGGCTGCCTGGCGATGCCGCAGCTCGCCGAGCTAGTCGGAAGGCGGGGTGCGCTCGCCATCTTCTTTACTCTTATGATGGTGTTTATTGCACTCACGTTCGGCAAAGTTTTCTATCTGGGGCCAGGCGCGCTTCCATGGCTTTTCGTTTGCCTTTTCTTTCTGGGGTTGGGGGGCGCCAACTTCGCGGTCTATACACTCTGGCTACCCGAGCAATACCCCACGGAGTGCCGAGCCAGCGCCTTCGCCTTTTCCACATCGTTTGCCCGCTTTGGCGGCGCTGGAATTACCTTTCTGGTGGGAGCGGGCGTGCGGCATTTCGGCTCGCTGGGGACTCCGGTTGCGATGACTTCTATTGCTTTTGCCCTGGGCCTGCTTCTGATTCCGCTGGCAGCAGAGACACGCGGCAAGACGCTGCCCGCTTAGATCGACCATTCTTCCTATAACGCTCACGTCTAATGGTGAATCCGAAAGATTTTCTTAACATCTCAAAGGTACGATACGCCGTATGCCACAGGTTGTACTACGCAGTGCCACCCGCTTTTACCGGAGCCCCCGTATCGGCAAGCGAAGCAGATTGCTCCGATTTTCGTACGACGCGCGCTGCTAGTGGCTTAAGCCACAGCAAAGCCATAAACGCGGCGATCAGGTCGCAGATGATCATCGCCCAGAAGACCTTTGTCCAGGAACCGGTCTTGGCAAAGAGCCAGGCGGCGCCCGGTCCGGCAAACGCTGCGGCGACTCCTTTGGCGGTGTACACCATGCCATAGTTGGTAGTGGCCCATTTGTTTCCGTACAGGTCGCCGGTGATGGCGGGAAACAACGAGAAAATATTGCCCCATGCGAAGAAACATAGGCCTGACAGAGCAACAAACCAGACAGGACGGTTGATCAGTTGGAGCAGAGCATATACCGCAATTGCCTCGAGGACGAAGGCGATGAAGATGGCATTCTCCCGTCCGATATTGTCCGACACCCATCCCCAGAACGGACGCGTCAACCCGTTGAGAAGCCGGTCGACGGTGATCGCCAGCACCAATGCGGTCATGCCGAAGGCCACCACTACATTATCTACGTGATACGAGGACGCCATGGGGTTGAGTTGTGCGGTCACCACCAAGCCACCGAAAGCTAGCATGGTCATCATCACGTAAATGATATAGAAGGACGGCTGGCGTAGCACTTGCCACGGCGTCATCTCGATAGCCGAGGTGTTTACTTTGCCTTTGATCTTCGCTTGTTTCGCCTTCCAGTTTGGCGGCGTCCATCCGACCGGCGGCCTAGCCAGGAAAAGGGAAGCCGCCAGTACAACGACGCCCTGAACAATTCCCCAGAAAATGAACGTGTGCTGGTAGCCCGAGCTTTTCAACATGGCGGCAATGGGAGCGATCGTCGTCGCGGTGCCTATGCCGAAAGCTCCGGCAGTCAGGCCGACGCACAGACCGCGATGGTCCGGGAACCATTTCAGCGCGTTGCCGATGGCGCCGCCGTACACGATCCCAGCGCCGATACCGCCCACGCCATACCAAAAGTAAAGGCTGCCTATCGTCTCAGCCCTCCCGGCTCCGACCCAGCCCAGCCCCACCAAGACCGCGCCGGCGCCCAGCATGAGTCGGGGTCCGATTCGATCCACCAGGTATCCTTCAAAGGGTACGAGCCACGTCTCCAGTGCAACAAATAAAGTGAAGGTCCACTGGACGGCGACCAGCGTCACGTGCAGATGCGCTTGTATCGGTTTAGTGAAGAGTGTCCATGCGTACTGCAGGTTCGCGATGGCCATCATCGCGATGATGCCGGCGATTAACTGCACCCAACGATTGGGAATACGCGAAGGGTGAATCAGAGACGTTGGAGACACAGCCATAGGCATACCTCCGTGATCGTGCGCTAGACGTTAGCGAAGCACTTCCAGATCCGCTCTTTTCCGCGGGATTGCGACAGCCCATTCATGCGGCGCCTAAGCTTGGAAATGCCTTCGTTCGTTGGGAACTTTGATACACTGGTCCACTAACTGAACCACTTGCGGACGGAATTTAGCAGCCTCTCTGGGTACTGTCAAGGGATTCGCGAGTCCTCAGAGAGTAAGCATCGTCAGTCCGAGAGCTCTGCCTTACGTTGGCGCGTAGAAGGAGACACAACTGATCGCCATGGATGAGAATCAGCGAATGCAGATCGAAACTTACCTCACCCACCTGGATGGTTTGATTCGGCGCGGGCGTCAGGTTCGCGACACGTTGGCGACTGATCCATCCAGCCCATCGGCGATGGCTGCCAACCGTGCCTGGCAGGAAGACTGCGGTGTCACGATCAATCAATTGTCCGGAGGCAGTAAGGCTCATTGGCTGGCTCGCTCGTTTAGCGGCGCCTTCCTGATGCGCTCAGCGGACGGTCGTGCCGCCGAAGGGGCGGCGCCAACCGAGATAGTTCGGCGCTTGCTCGACGTCTTCGCGCAAGCCGTCGCCACGCTCTCTGGAATGGGCGATGGCTCGGGCGTTTCCGGATCCTCGGTTGCATCCGCATCATCGGAGGCGCCGCCACCCCGGCGGTTTGAATTCGTCCACAACCCCGATCTTCGGCCTGTTGTTGAGCAGGCTTACATTGATAGTCGAAGCGCCCTGGAGCAAGGGAACTATGACTTGGCGTTGCGAACTTCGTGCGGAATCCTGGAAGCCGTTGTGACCGACGCGCTGGAAAACAAAGGGGCGGTTGCGCTGGCTGCCTCTGGTGCGCCCACGGGGAGGATAGCCGATTGGTCTTTCGAGACGCGGCTCGCCGTTGCGGAGAGCGCTGGGCTTATTCGCAGCGGGTGCGCGCGGCTGCCTGCCGTCGCGCGGTCATATCGAGATCACACCGATGTTGACGGAGAGAACGGAGCACAGGCGACCGTTTCGGAACGCGATGCGCGGAAGGCAGGGCAGGTGCTTCACGTCATTATGAGAGATCTGGATCCGGGGCGGTAGAGAGGTGCGATGAATCGTACGACCGAGGCAAGGGACATAGAACAATCAGACCGCGGCAGTCCTCCGCTTGCTATTTCAAACCCGCTCTCGTCGTACGGTCAATCTTCCAGGTCTTGCCGAAACACCGGCTGCGACGGATTGAGGCTGCCATCGATTACGCCTACGAGCATGTCTGCGTATGCGTTCGTCGCTTCCGGCAAAGTGGAGTAGCCGCGTTCCCGCTGTAACGCTCCAGTGGCCGAGTAGATGAGCGTGAAGTAGCGGCCCGCTGAATACTGAAGTTCGAGCAACTTGCTCGGCATGTCGGGATCCCCTACTTGTCCCAGCACGTCCATCAGCGCGACCGTCCACTGCACACCCTTTGAATCGGTGACGACCTCGCGCTCGAGGAACTGCCATTCGTCCATGCTCCACAGCGGCATATTTATTCCAGTAGCTGCCCGAGCGCTCGGGCGACCTGCGACCCGGTGAACGGTTTCGGAATCAGCGAGACTTTTCGGGCTTTCCGGGAGCGGAGACTTGCGTCAGCTTCCTCTGGAGTGTCAGTAATGATAACGACGGGAAGCTCGGCGTGATCCTGATGATGACGCACGGCGTCGAAGAGCGACTCGCTCATGTCGAAGGCGGAACAGTCGAGCACGAGCGCGTCGGCTCGTTGCTCTACAACGAGTTCGTTGACGCTGACGGTATATCCCGCTGCGAAAACTTCGTATCCGGCGTCGCGCAGCGCAAAACTCAGCAGCTCGGCAATCTCCGGCGTGTCGTCGATGAGCAGGATGCGGCGCAAGCGTGCGCTACTTCTTGCCGGCGCCGAAGCCAGGCAACCGCTTCTTCTTGCCTTCGCAGGGCTCCAGATCCATCACCCACACTCGGCCGCCAGCTGTGTAGTAGGCGCGGCGGTCGTTCTCGAACATCGCGCCCCAGGCTTCCAGCGTGCGCATCGCGAACGTGTATCCTTCGAAGTTGTTGCGCGCGTGGTCCAGCACTTCATTTGTGTGCCAGTTGTCGGTGAGGATAGCGTCACCCGGATGCACGCGCAGCACGGTGTAGTAACGGTCGAACGCGGCTTCCTCCCGTACCTCGCGCGTGGAGCCGCGCTTTTTGCCTTCGCTGACGATATAACTTTCCTGCGCCTCGGGAGCTGCAGGTGGAGCGGGCACCGTTGCTTTGGTGTTCATAGAGTTTGCGCCACCGTTTCAGCCTCCACCGCAGCCGCCATGTTGACCAGATTTTTCGCGTCCGCGGCATGGATCAAAGCCTCGGGCAATTCGACACCCATCATCCGCCATTGCTCGTTGGCAAAATTCTGTAATTTGGCGATGTGCTCCGCGTGCAGGTGGCCGAAGCGTCCTTGCAATTTCAAGTACTCCGATACCGGCCGCATATTCTGCGGGCGGAAGCTGTAGTCATACGCACGCTTCTCCGGGTTCCACTCCCAGATGGGGTAGAGCCCGCATTCCACGACCAACCGGCCAAGATCGATCGAGCGCGGCGTCTCGTACACGAAGCCTTTCTGGCAAGGAGTGTAGATCATCAGGTACGCAGCGCCCTTGTGGTTGAGTCCCTTGCGGACTTTGTTCATCAAGTCGATGGGGTAGCCCACGCTCGCTGTGGCCACGTAGCAGTGGGGATGGCCGGCTGCCATCATGCGGGCGAGGTCCTTGGGAAACAGCGTTTTCGCTTCCGGAACCTTCGGGCCGGGAGGCGAGAAGGTCGTCATGCCGCCGTAGGGCGTGCGCGACGACGCTTGAATACCCGTGTTCGCGTACTGCTCGTTGTCGTAGCAGATGATCAGGCAATCGTGATTGCGATAGAGCGCGCCTGAAATCGAGGCGAGGCCGATGTCGGACGCGCTGCCGTCTCCCGCTTCACAAATAATGTTCGGAAAGGCGCCCTTCCACTTGCCCTTTCGGATCATGGCTTCATACGCGGCGGCGACGCCCGCGGTGAAGCTGCCCGCGCTGCCAATCTGGGTGTGCGCCCAAGGCACATTGTAGGGCGTGCACAAATACGAACTGTTCGCGACATACATGCAGCCTGTTGGCCCCACCAGAATCGTGTTGTCGCCAGCCGCTTTGGTCGTCATACGATACTGTATCGAGGGGCCGCAGCCGGCACAGGTGCGGTGGCCGGGGACGAAGGGCTCGGACGAAGGCAATTCAGGGTTGAAGAAACGCGCGCCCTGATTCGGGCTGCCGAGAATCGGCAATACCTGTCGCTGGACTTCAATCGTTGGCATATCAATTCCTCCCAATAGCAAAACCACGTACCGCAAATTTCGTTGTGCAGACCTTTAGATCCGCATAAAAATATTCTCTACTCTTCGAATCCGACCCAGTGAGTGCGCTTTTCGATTTTGCCCTGTTTCTGCGCTTCCATCATTTTTTGCGTCATCCAGTAAAATTCCTTCATCACGATGGCCTCGCCGCCCATTCCGGCCATGAACGAGACTACCAGCGGCCGCTGTTGGCTTTCGTAGAGAGCCGCGCAGACCTCGGAATACAGCACGCCGCCGCTGCTCACGCTTCCGAGCCCCATGTTGGTCTCGACCACGCCGACCACTTTGAACTTACTCAGAACTTCCTTCACTCGATCGGTCGGGTATGGCCTGATGGTTCGGAGCCTTACGAGACCGACTTTCAGGCCCTTATCGCGCATATGCTGAATCGCAAAACGTGCGGTCACCGCGTGCGCGCCTTGCAGGAAAAAAACGACCTCCGCCCCATCGGTCATGAACTCTTCGATCCAGGGATCGTATCGCCGGCCGAAGATATTCGCGAACTCGTCGTGGACCTGCTCGATCACCGCCATCGAATCTTCCATGGCGCGCGCGCGCTCCAACTGAAGTGGCGGACCCTGCTCGGGCATGATCTGCGGACCGTGCGACACCGGATGCCGCGGATCAAGCGGGTAAGGATGCTTGTACGGCGGCAGGAATTCCTTCACCTGTCCCGAGTCCGGCAATTCGACATCACTCGTAATGTGGGAGACGAAGAAGCCGTCCTGGCAGACCATCTGGGGCAAAAGCACGCGGGGGTCCTCGCCGATGCGGTAGGCCATCAGGTGATTGTCGAATGCTTCCTGGGCATCGCACGACCAGCCCATGAGCCACCCCATGTCGCGCGTCGAGAGCGCATCGGTGTGCTCGGAACCAAAATCGCCCGGTGGATCGAGGGTGCGGTCGGCGATCATCATCTGCACCGGCATACGGCTGCCGGAGATGGGGGAATAAAGTTCGTAGGCAAATTGCACGCCGACGCCCGAACTTCCGGTGAACACACGCGCGCCGCTGGAAGCCGCGCCGTGCGCGATGCTCAATTGCGAATGTTCGCTATCGGCCACGATGTACTCGGCGTCGAGTTCTCCGTTGGCCACCATTTGCGCCAGAGCCATCATCGTTGCCGTGTATGGCCGGATGGGGTAGGCCGTGATCACGTCGACATCGGCGTACTTGGCGGCCTGCGCCGCCGCGACGCAGCCGTTTATCCGAACGGTTCTCTTTTTTACTTCTGTAGCCGTTGGCATGGTTCGCTCCGATTCTAAATGTTCTTCGCAGCCCGGTCGCCCAGGTTCTTCAGCTCTTCCGCCTGCCGTCCGTGCAGGCCCGGCGAGACCGCGAACGCCGTATCCATTCGCACCACGCCGGTATCGAAGTCCAGTTCGGGCACGCCCTCGAGGCAGCCGGTCGGACATTCCTCGATACAGACGCGGCAACCTTTGCAGTAGTCCACCAGGATCTTATAGAGGCCGTTCGAACGCACGTCACGCACGATGCACGGCTCGGGACAGACCAAATAACAATTGTCGCAGGCGTTGCAGGTACCGCAGCTGAAACAGCGGCTGGCCTCTTCGACCGCCTGCTCTTCCGAATACGCTTGAATCACTTCCTCCTGCGTTTTGCGCCGGCTCGCCGCCGGCAGCAGCGTCTGCTGCACGCGCGGGAAGTGCGGGAAATAGGTCATGTTCATGCGATTCAAATCGAATAGGACGTCCACCGGAACTGTCCGCGGCTCCAATGCCTGGCCGCGTAGCACCTTATCCAGATTGAACGCGACGCGCTTCCCGTCGCCAACTGCATTCACCACCATGAGCGGCTGACCGGAACCGAGCTGCACGATGTCACCTGCAGCAAAAAAGTTCGTGTCGCCAAGACGCCCGAAGCGGTCGATCTTGATTGTGCCGCGCTCGGTCTTGAACTCGTCCGGCAACCAACCAAGCGACGCCCGTTGTCCCACGGCGATGATCACATTGTCCACGGCGAAGCGTTCCGCCTTGGCTTCTTTATCGACTGTGATCGGCGAGGCGTTGATAGCTCCGGAAAAGCGCGCGGGATGCAATTGTAAAGCCTCAATTCTGCCGTTCCCGAGCACCGCCGTTACTGTTCGTCCGTGCATCAATTCGACGCCTTCTTCCACCATGTCGTGCAGATCTTCCGGCACGGCCGGCATCTCCTGGGGGTTGGACTCCACCGTAATCATGGTCACTTCCACGGCGCCTTGACGCAGCGCTTCACGGGCGCAGTCTATGGCGGTGTTTCCGCCGCCGATGACCGCGACTCGAGCACCCACCTTGACCTTTGATGTGCCCATTCCGATGTCGCGAAGGAAGGGAAGTCCGTAAAGCACACCGTCCTTATTCTCGCCTTCGGCTCGCACGCTGTTAGGCTCGGTCAGACCCACGGCCAGCACGCAGGCGTCGTAATTCTTTTTCAACTCGTCCCAAGTGACATCCTTCCCGACTTCCACGTTGGTCTTGATCGTCACGCCGATCTCGACGAGGCGCTCGATCTCGCGATCCAGCACGTGCTGCGGGAGCACCCAGTCCGGAATGCCGCCGCGATTCAGTCCGCCGGCTTTCGGCGATTTCTCAAGGATTGTAACTTTATAGCCGAGGCGCGCAAGCTGATACGCCGCACTGTGGCCTGCTGGACCCGAACCCACGACGGCGACTTTCTTGCCGTTCGGCGTCCCGGCTTTAACCACGTCGCGCGCCAGTGCCTGTCCCAGATCGCCGAGAAACCGCTCGACCGCGCGAATCGAGATGGCCTCATCGTATTTCCCACGGTTGCAGGCTTGCTCGCACGGGTGGTAGCACACCCGACCGGTGACCGACGGGAAGGGCATGTCTTCCTTGATGAGCGCGTAGGCGTCCAGATACTTGCCGCGCTTCACCAAGTCCAGATAGCCCTGGATCTTTTCGTTGGTGCCACAAGCATTGTTGCAGGGCGGCAACTTGTCCCGGTACACCGGTCTGATCGAACGCCAGTTTCCGGTAGGGAACAGATCCTGCCCTTTTTCCTGCGTCGGCGCAGGTGTAATGCCGGCGAACGGGATCTTCAGCCGCTCGGGTATCTTTGTGCCTTTGGTTGACATGTGTCCTTTCCTACGCCGCCACTGGATTGAGCGGCATGATGTGCAACTCTTCGAGTGCCAATCGGAATGCGTGCTTGTTCGCGATCATCGGCTCGATCGTGGCCATCTTGACGATGCCGGTTGTCTTCACCACAGCTGCGATGAGTGGAGCGGCGATATCAGGAGCGATCGATTTGTTGCGCTCCGCGGCACCTTCAGTCGAAAGGCGGTCGAGGCCGAGCTCGCCCAGCCGGTAGTAGAGCCATTTGTGGTCGGCCAGCTTAGCGGCGTCGACACAGACGAGTTGGGCCAGCCGCTCGGCACCCGGCACGAAACGAATCATGTACTCCGGCGTGTAGTGTGTGTTGATCACCAGCGTTCCGCCCGGAGGCATCCCGCGCATGTAATCCCATCCCTTAACCATCGTTCCTTCGACCAGCACGATGATGTTGGGCTGCTCGTTTTCGTAGGTGAGTTCGTTCTCAATAACGCTGTCGCTCACGCGACAGTATTTGCGCGTTGGGCAATTCGTGCGATCAGGATTGTCGACATAATTCTCCATCGCCTGTGCGAATTTGCCCTCCAGCCGGGCAGAAGCGGCAACGGAATTAACGATGTCGCGTCCTTCTTTGTCCATGATGATGCCGCGGGTCCAAACAGTAAGTTCCGTGTAGCTCATGATCAACCTCGTGATTTGGTAGATGCGTCGGGACCCAAATCCCCGGCGCTATGGCTTATCGCGTTCGCTGTTTTCATCTGTTTCGGACTGCCCCAATCGGAATTAAGAACGGCCAGAAAATCGCTTCGCAAGACAACGAATGGCGCAGCGCGGGTGCCGTCCTGAAATTCCACAATCGCTAATAGCGTTGCCTTCTTGCACAGGCTTTCGATGTCGGCGCCGGTTAGCCCTTCCATCCGCTCGGCGAATTCATCGAAATCAACATTGGGCGCCAACGGCGCACGCCGGCAGCAAAGCCGCATGATGGCCGCTCGATCGGCAGCGTCTGGTTTCGCGAACTGAATTTTGTAGTCGAACCGCCCGCTGCGTAGAAGGGCCGGCTCGATCCGCTCGGGACGATTGGTAGCGGCCAGCAGGATCACGCCTTTGACGTCGCGCAAGTTATCGATCTCACGCAGAAGCTGGCTGAGAATCCTTTGATAGACGTCGGTGCCGAATTGATCGACGCCGAACTTTGGGGCGACTGCGTCGATCGTGTCGAAGAACAGGATGCAGGGCGCAGCCCGTCTGGCCTTTTTGAAAACTTCCCGCAGCGCCCTCTCGGATTCGCCCAACCACTTGGAGTACAATTGCGGGCCATCGATGGCGATCAGCGGCACTTGTTTTTCACCCGAAAGCGCTCGCGCCATGGCAGTCTTCCCGGTACCCGATGGTCCGGCCAACAAAATGCCTCGCGGCGGCGCCAGTCCAACCTGCTCGTAAATCTCGTCGTGCATGTGAGAATGCTCGACTACGGCATCGAGCAAACGTTTGACCTCGGTAAGACCGCCCAGGGATGCAAAGGTCGTTGCGCTCTTCTCAATAAAAAATTCGCGAGTCGCGCTGGGCTCTACTTCCTTCAAACCGGCGAGAAAGTCGTCGCGCGTGACCTGCAGCGTCCCCAGTTCAGCGGATGCCGCGCCGTCGGTCTCGAGTGGATAGGCCGAGAGGAAACCACGCAATGCGATCATGCCGACTTCTTGTCCCAGCGCTTCGAGATCAGCGCCGACGAAACCGTGAGAATGTTCGGCGATCTCCTTCAGGTCCACGTCCGGCGCGAGAGGCATGGCGCGCGTATGGATCTTTAGGATCTGCAGCCGTGCTTGAGTATTCGGCACGCCAATTTCGATTTCGCGATCGAAACGGCCGGGACGCCGCAGTGCCGGGTCAAGCACCTCGGGGATGTTGGTCGCACCGATGACGATCACTTGGCCGCGTGCGACAAAGCCATCCATTAAGCTCAGGAGCTGGGCCACGACGCGCTTTTCGACCTCGCCGACTACCTCCGTGCGTTTGGGAGCCACGGCGTCGATCTCGTCGATGAACAGGATTGCCGGCGCGTGGCGTGCCGCTTCCTCGAAGACCTCGCGGAGTTTGGCCTCGCTCTCGCCGTAGAACTTCCGCATGATCTCGGGGCCGTTTAGGTGAATAAAGTGAACGCGACTTTCAGCGGCTACGGCGCGCGCAAGCAGGGTCTTGCCCGTTCCCGGCGGACCGTACAGCAACACTCCCTTCGGCGCGAGAATTCCCAAGCGCTCGAAGATACGTGAGTACTTCAGCGGCAGCTCAACGATTTCTCGCACTCGCGCCACTTCACGTTCCAGGCCGCCGATATCTTCGTAGGACACTGACGGAGCGCGGGCCGCCGTCTGCTCGCCTTCCACCACTCGGAGGTCGGTGCGTTTCCCGATCACGACAGGTCCGGATGGAATCGTGCGCACCACCTGGAAGTTTACCGCCTTGGCAAATGTCGGCACCCGCACCACACAGCCCGCGATCACCGGAACGCCTACCAGATCCTGCAGCATCCGATCGGGTGCGATGGTTGCCGGCGCAGCTCCTACCCACAACGGCGACAAGCGCACGGCCACCGCCTGCTCGTGCTCGATCGGCGATACCGTCACCTGTTCCTGCAGGCCCGCGCTGCAATTGCTGCGGCACGTGCCGTCTATCTGAATCATGCCTTCGAAGCCTTCGTCCGAAAGCTCGGCGCGCCCCACGCCAGTCATGCCGCCGGTGATCTTCAGCACGTCGCCTGCCCGCGCACCCATGCGCAGCAGGTCGGCCGGTGCCAGTCGCGCAATCGCGTGGCCGACGTCTTCGACCCGCGCCTCCGCAACCCGCAGCGTAAGCGTTCCCGTCATCGATGAATGGGCAGTTTCCGTCATGACGTCACATTCGACCTGCTGGGATGAAACTCTCCGTTGATCAAAACTTTGTATTGAGTACGATCTCTTCCACGTCTTCAATGTGCCGCCGCATCGCGGCCTTTGCCGCTTCCGCATCGTGTCGCTTGATGGCAGCCAGGATCCGCCGGTGGCCGGCGAGCGACTTTTGCGCGCGTCCTTCCACCTGCAAAGAGTGTTCGCGCGTGTCGCGCAGCAGGTCCATCAGGGTGTCGATCACCTTCAGAACGACACTGTTACCGGATGCCAGAGCAATGCCGTAGTGGAAATCCGCGTCCTCGGCGATGGCCGCCTCTCCCTGGCTCTGCGTTTTCTCCTGCCTTTGGAGAATCTCTTCCATCTCGGAAATTTCTTCGGCGGTAGCGTTGGCGGCTGCTCGCGCGGCCAGCGGCGGTTCGATCATCTTGCGGAAATCCAGAAGCTCGGTCACTAGACCCTGCCGGCGCTTCAGCGCATTGGCAAAAGGATTGGCGGATGACTCGGTCGTTCGTTCGCGAACGATTGTCCCGGTGCCTTGGCGCGGTTCAACCAGGCCCACCAGTTCCAGGCCCCGAATCGCGTCTCGAATGGAACTGCGGCTTACCTGAAGAATCTCCGCCAGCTCGCGTTCCGAGGGCAGTTTATCTCCGGGTTTCAATTTTTTAAGAATCAGGCGTTCGATCTGCTTGGCGACTTCTTCGTAGACTTTGTTTCTTCGGATAACCTCGAAGTCGGGTTTGACGGATTTGACGGGTGCGGGCATGGGCAAGTGGTCTGGTAAGCGGACCAGCTCACAAATGGAGTATACCCCCGCTGTCAAGAGCCTAGCAAATATTTTTATCGGGCGAATCCAAAAAGAAATGGATCTGGCCCGGAAACCGCCGCGGTAACAATTGCCCGGGTGCGCGGCCCAAGGTGCGTCTCGCAGGCACCGCTCACTTCGGCGGTTGGGCCATCGCACTCTGCGCCAATAACTTCGTGCAGTTGTACACTGTTCGCGTGTAAGGCATAGGAAGACCCACTCTCTCTCCCAACTCCACTACTGCGCCCACCAGCGCCTCCAGTTCCATCGGCCGGCCCGCTTCGAGGTCCTGCAACATGGAGGTTCTGTGCTCCCCCACTTTTTCTGCGCCCGCCATTCGCTGATCGATGGAAACCGGCAACTCCATTCCCAACTTGCTGGAGACCGCTTCCACTTCCTGCATGATGGTGCGTATCAGCGAGGAAACCCCCGGATCGCGCACCATCTGAATCAGCGTGGCTCGCGTGAGTGCGCTGACCGGATTCAACGAAGCGTTTCCCAAAACCTTTACCCATATTTCGTGGCGGATCCGGGTGCTGACCGGGCATCGTAGGCCGGAGGCGATGAGCGCCTCTGCAATTCGTCGGCAGCGTTCGGAGCGCGCGCCGTCCGGCTCGCCGAGAGAAATGCGATTACCCTCGATATGTTGAACCACCCCGGGTGAGGAAATCTCGGTAGAAAAGTAAACGATGGATCCTACGACCATACGCGCCTCGATGGCCGAGGAAATTATGCCACCGGGATCGATCCGCTCCAGGCGCAATCCTTCCAAATCGCCGCCGAACCCCTGGAAGTACCACCAGGGTATTCCGTTTTGTGTGCTGACAACTGTAGTCTCCGGCCCTAGCACCGGCCTCAACTGCGGCGCAAGTTGCGGCAGGCCGTGTGCCTTCACTCCAAGAAAGACAACGTCCACCGGCCCTACTTCCTCGAGGGAACCGGCGATTTTCGGCCGCGCGATAAAATCTCCCTCGCTGCTTCTTACTTGCACGCCATGCTCTTGCATAGCACGAAGATGAGGGCCGCGCGCGAAGAGCGTGACATCGAACCCGGCATGCGCCATGCGCGCACCGATGTAGGCTCCTATCGCGCCCGCTCCCGCGATCAGGAATCTCATAGTTCGTCATCCCCGAGCGCGGCGGCTACGGCGCGTCGGCGAATTTTTCCAGTCGCGGTGGTGGGGATAGTCTTTACGAGATAAATCTTCTTAGGACATTTGTATTCCGCCAGCAACTCGCGGCAGTGCCTGATGAGTTCCGATTCGGTGGCGTCGTGTGCTTCGTGCAATACCACCGCGGCGGCTACTTCTTCACCCAACGTAGGATGCACGCAGCCAAACGTGACCGCTGCCGCGACGGCAGAATGCCGCAGCAAAATCTCGTCGACTTCGTGAGGTGCGATATTCTCTCCACCGCGGATGATGATGTCTTTGATCCTGCCGGTCAAATGCAAATAGCAATCCTCATCGAGCATTCCTTCGTCGCCGGTAAGAAACCATCCATTCACGAAAGCGCGAGCGTTGGCGTCCGGATTGTTTTCATATCCCCGAAATACGTTGGCTCCCTGAATGGCGACTTCGCCGCGCTGGTTGGTGCCGAGATCGTTGCCCTCCTTATTCATGATGCGGATGCGAAGCCCGGTGCCCACACCGACAGAACCTGCCTTCCGATGTCGCGGAGGTAAAGGATTCGAGGTCATCTGGTGGGCGGCCTCCGTCATTCCGTAGGCTTCGACAAACGGCACTCCGAACAGACTTTCGATCTTCTGAATGAGCGCCGACGACATGGGAGCGCTGCACGAACGGATGAAGCGCAGCGAGGCAGCTTCTACGGGTTTCTGGTGAGTACGTGCCAGCAGAAGCTGATGCATCGTGGGCACCCCCGAATACCAGGTCACGCGATGTTCCCGAACCGTGCGCCAGAAAGAAAGCGCGTTGAATTTGGTGGGAACAACGACGGTCCCTCCGGAAAGCAAAGTTGCCATGAGTGAGGCAATCAACCCGTGAACGTGGAACAGCGGCATGATGCACAGCGAAACATCCTCCTCTGAAAGCGCGTATGTGTTCGCGATATTCGCTGACGAGACCGCGAGATTGAAATGCCGCAAGGGAACGCGCTTCGGCCGCCCAGTGCTTCCGCTGGTGTGCAGGATCAGAGCAATATCGTCAGCCGTGGGCGCGCTTGCGGAAACACCGGTGGGAGCACCCGCGAGCTGAACGTCGCCCTGGTCGCTCATTTCCACCGAGAACACCGGAATCTTGCGGTCCGCAGCCGCGCTGCGCGCGAATTGTGCGCCTGCCGGCGGGCAAAGCAAAATCCGCGCATTCGTATCCCCGAGAAAGAAATGGAACTCTTCGTAGGGATACGCCAGGTTCAACGGAGCTGCGATCCCAGCGATGGAGGCAGCCAGGAAGCTGACGATTGCAGGCAATCCGTTCGGCAATGCGATGGCTACAGCATCGCCACGGCGAATGCCGGCGGCGGCCAAAGCGTTGGCCATGGCCAAGACCTGTTGCCGGAGCGAATCGTAGGTGACTCGGATTCCAAGCTCGGGAACGATCACTGCAGTGTGGCTGTCAGCAAATTGTAAGACGTCAAGAAGGGTGTCTACCGACTTCAGTGTCATCCGTTGTCGCCCCTGGCGCGATCTTTTGTTCGATCTGGTTTTTCTGCTAACAAGTATTTTGCAGCTTGAATTGATCCCGCCAGAATGCTTCCGACTAGATCGGCGAGTGCTGTCCCTTCACGATCAGTTCCTCCGCGATGCGGCGTGCTTCGGGCAGTGTCGCTGCCGCTTGGCCGTCGATCTCGGCCGGCAAATCGAGTTGCATTTTCGCCAGCTCCTCGTCAAACAAACGGGTCACCAAAGTGGGGGTGTGTTCGAGCGTCTTGCCGTCGTCGGCGGGCACTTTCACTTGGTGCCGCACGCGCTGTGCGATCATCAGGCGATAGATGCGATCGGTAGCCAGGTCTTCCATGTACCCATCGAGCAGGCTGGCTCCTTTTCCGTTGAGCACTCCGTTGCGATAACGAATCACCGTGCGCACGGCCGCTCGCGTTCCGGCAAGTGTTATAGCTCCCACTCCCCTTGGGATTGGCCGCAGGTCCGGATGGGAGTTCGGCAACTTGGGAAGTTTTGCAATCTGATTGGGATATGGGAACTGCGCGACAGCGATCTCGTTCTGATCCGGGTGGCCGGTCCACGCCCCATCCATCAGGCAGTCGGCTTCATTCTTCTTGTCTTGCTTCAGGACCTTCAGAGCGCGCTCGTTCAACTCCGCATCCGTGCGGCTGGGATAGAGTGCGGTCATTCCGCCGATGGCGTGAACTCCGTGCTTGTGGCAGATTTCCGGCATCAGTGTGCGGAAGTTCTGGAAGAATGCCACGTCGTGCGGGATGGTATTGCGGTCCGGCAGAATCCAGTTGGGATCCTCGATCATGAAATCGATCAGCGAGGCCATGTAATCCCAGCGGCCGAGGTTCAATCCCAGGCAGTGATCGCGCAGATTGAAAAGAAATTCCTCCATCTGATAAGCCAGCGGGTGCGCCTCCACGAGTGCCATGCACTTTATGTAATCCTTAGGCAGCCCTTTGGATTTGGCAAAGGTCTCGAAGAGATCGCGCCACCACAAAGCCTCTTCGGCAGACTCGCTCTTGGGGATATACACGCAGAAGTTGTGCGGCAACCTTGCCGGATCGATCTGATACCAGATTAGCGCCAGATCGAACAGGGATGCGGACATGATCTCGTTCTTAATAACCCCGCCCTGGCTGACGTGCAGCCCGCGGGGGCGCACCCAAGTCACAGTTTTTGAGTGCTGCACTGTGACTTTCTTGCCTCGCTTCTGGTCCTCGTAGCTAAGTTCATACTTGTAAGCGGCAATCGTGTTTCTGACCGCCAACAGGACGTTCTCCCAGACGTTGGCCGTGGAATCTTCCAGGTCGATCATAACGGCGGGTGATCCGGAGTTCAGCAGTTTTACCGTCAACGCTCCGTCATCGGCCGGCCCGGTCATTTGATTGCGCTGATCCGCGCACCAGTCGGGTACTTCGATCCGCCAATCAGAAGTGGTTGCCTCCGAAGGCGGCAAATAGTTCGGCGGATTTCCGCGATGAGACGCTTGCAACACTTCCGCACGTTTGGAGATGAGTTTCTGTTGCCAAGGCGTGAATTGCTTGTGCAGCGGCAACAGGAAATCAAAGAAGCCCTCGGGGAGGTCCTTCTGGGGATTCAAGTCAGTTGGCGCGTAATTCATGTATTGCATCGAGTGTTTTCAGTATGCCAGGCCGGCCGACCTGGACGTTTCCGTCCGGCGTCGCGCAATCATGGCAGGGCGCGAATCCGTAGTCAAATACCTTGAACGCCCGCACCGCTGGAGCATTCCGGACCTATCGCGACGTAACAAAAAAGAAGTACGCGCTCATCGCGAGGCCGATGCCGATCACGAACGCCCGCACCTTTCGGGGGTCGGCCTTCTGCGCGTAACGCGCGCCGAACCACCCTCCCAACAGAGCACTCGCGACCATTACTCCGCACTGTGGCCACAAAACGGCTCCGGCCAGGATGAAAGTCACCACCGCAGCAGCATTAATCGCGGCGGCAAGCAGCGTCCTGATCGCGCCCATGGCGTGAATGTCACGCATTCCCAACGCCGCCAGCATTCCCAGCGTGATAAACCCGATCCCTGCCCCGAAGTATCCGCCATAGACTGCCACCAGCAGTTCCACGAAGGAACTCACTATGATCGCCCGCCACGTTATCTTCCGGAGATCATTAATCACGGCGCTGGTGCCGGCGATTGCACGGATGGTATTGCCAAATGCGAAAAGCAACGTACCGCTCAGCAATAGCCAGGGGACGAAGCGCAGAAAAGTGTGTTGCGGAGTTTTCAACAAAAGCACCGCGCCAGCCCAACCTCCCGCAACGCTGGTCGCGAGCAGGGGGATCATGAGGCGCGCCGGCGCATCCAGCCGTTTTATGTATGCGAGAGTGCTGGCGGCTAACCCCGGCCATAGTGCGACTGTATTGGTGGCATTCGCCTGCACGGGCGGCACGCCGATGAATAAGAGTGCGGGAAACGAGATGAAGCTGCCGCCGCCCGCCAACGCGTTCAAAGTTCCTGCGATTCCCGCGGCGAAAAACAGAAACAGAACGTGGGTGAATTGCAATCTCATCAAATATCAGAAGACATCGGAGTACGACACCAGCGCGCTCCTGACTCTTTGCCGAGGCCGACCATTTGTGGAGTATCCAAGAATTAGGACACCGTCGGTTATTGTACGGATTTGACTTTCTTCCTCACCGCCGCGAGCAGGTCAGGAGGCAGGGCGGAGTAGCCTTCCTGCACCGCGAATTGCTGGCCATCCGTGTATATCCAATTCAGAAGATCGACCAACGCAGCTGTGCGAGCCGCATCAGACGATGGAATTCGCAGGTAGATCCAGGTGAAACTGGTAATGGGAAAAGAATCTGCTCCCGGCACATTAGCCAGGGAGGCGGAAAAGTTATTCCAGCGAGGTGCTTCTGCCGCTTGGCACGCTGCAGCAATACTCTCAGTCGAAGCCTTCACAAACTTGCCGGAAGGGTTTAGCACTGAAGCTTGGGGAATATTACCCTTCACGGCATATTGATACTCGACGTAGCCGATAGAGCCGGGAATGTTTTTCACCTTGTCCGCCATATCGGAACTGCGTTCCGCAGGATCGCCAAGCGGCCACTGGGGCGAAGATGTGATTCCGATTTGAGCGCGAAACTTGGAACTCGCTTTGGAGAGGAAATCAGTGAAGACGTAGTTAGAGCCCTTTCCTGCAGGGCGGTTGATCACTTGGATCGGAATACTCGGCAAAATAATCTCGGGGTTGAGCTTCGCGATCTGCGGCGCATTCCACATCTTTACGTCGCCGAGGAAAATCCCGGCCAAGACGTCCCCTGAAATCCGAAGCGCCCCGTGGACATCGGGAAGATTGTAGATCGGAACGATCCCGATCAGTACGACCGGCAGTTCAATTAAGCTGCCATCTTTCCGCTCGTTGTCCGTCAGTTGCGCTTCGCCCGCGCCAAAATCACTCGCGCCACGAGAGATCTGCTTAATCCCTTCGGCGGTGCCGATCGGGACGTATCGCATCTGAATCTTGGCGCTACGCTTGTCGTATTCTTGTATCCACCGGTTATATAGAGGCGCCGGTACACTCGAACCGGAACCCACCAGGACAACCGAATCTTGGGCTTGGGCCGAAGGATTGCGCAGCGCGAAGGCAAGAAGAGAAATCAGCAAGATATGCCAGAGCAAACCGCGGCTAGAACGTCGCTGCGCAACGCGCACCCTCATCGTGTTCCTCCTACTCGTGACCGGACTATAGCGAGCTTACGATTGTAAGTTACCACCGTTTGGGCGAACTCAGACCCTCAGGTAACGAGTCCTGTTGCAGACTATGAACGGCCCCCCACCGCTGCTCTCGACCAGCAATAGAGTCGAATTCTCGTCTAAACGGCACGAGCAACTATTTGCCTTCCAAAATTCCAATTGTCCGGTGCCGCTGAAGGAAGTCCGTGACGCGGCAATGGCTGATGCTAAGATGCTGAGCGTTTGGGCTGCGCGTGCCCGCGAATCGCGACGCACTCCTGCGCAGAGATCTGCAACAGAGAACAGCGAAGGGCCGAACGAACGTATGACCCACGATCTTATGTCGCACAATGACGTCGAAGAACTAGCGCGCGAACTGCTCTCCGCATCTGAGACGGGCCGGATGGTTGACGCCCCGCCCTCCGAGCGCCCCGGTTTCGACCTCAACACCGCTTATGAGGTTGAAACAACACTCAAGCAGTTTCGCGAAGCTGCTGGACACAGAGCCGTCGGCCGCAAGGTCGGTTATGCGAATAAGGCCATGTGGCGCGTCCTCAAACTCGAAACCCTGGTTTGGGCCCACATGTACGAGGACACGGTGCATTATGCTGAAAACAACTCCGCCACACTGTCGTTCCCGCATCCGCGTTCGTTGAAGATCGAACCCGAAATTATTTTTGGTTTAAAAGCGCCGGTCACAGGCGAAAGCTCTGACGCCGCCGCTGCGCTTGCGTCCTCGGATTGGCTAGCGCTTGGATTCGAAATCATCGACTGTCCTTTTCCGGACTGGAAGCTTCAGCCCAGTGATTTCGTGGCGTCTTTCGGGCTTCACGCCGCGCTCGTGGCTGGCGAGAGGATACAGGTGCGGCCCGACCTCATTGCGACGCTAATCGACGAGCTACCGCGATTTAAAGTGCGAATGTCGAAGAGTGGAGAGATCGTGGAAGAAGGATCCGGAAGAAATTCTTTGAAGAGCCCCGCGCTATGCCTGGCGGAGCTCGGCGCCGCCATTACCCGCCGCTTTCCCTCCCATCCCTTGAGCGCGGGGGAAATTGTCAGCTCCGGTACACTCACCGCCGGGCATCTGACCGGCAAGGGCGATCTCTGGACCGCTGACGTCGAGGGAATCTTCCTGCCGGCCCTGACTCTGCGCCTCACTTAAATTATTGCGTAAACATTCCGGGCCGCTGCTCTGCCTGGAAGCGGACACTTCATGTGCATTTGAGATTTGGAATATCTCGTTCAAATCGCATAAATCTCACAATATGCTTGACACCCCCCGGGCGCTATGCTAACAGCGTCCCTGCTTTTTGCAAAAAAGCTGGTTCGATTAGCGGACCAGTATGCCAAGTTCGTCACGAACCAAGACAATTTGGAGTTTAAGCAATGCGGGTGGATTCGATTAACTGCTGGCCTCGTGCCGATGATGGCAGTCGCGAACCTGCAGTGTGCTTTGAAAAATCTCTGCGTAAAGGATAATTATGCGCTCGCCAAAATTGTGGTGTGTGCTCCTGGCTTTGTTTTGCATCGCTCCTGGTCCGCTAGCCTTTGCTCAGAGCGCGAAGCCATCCGACGACCCTACGCAGTCGAAATCAACGCCCAAGGTTGCGACCGAAGACGAGGTTCAGCAACTGCGCCGTGAGGTCGCGGAGCTCAAGGCGCAGATTCAGCGGCTGGTCGAAGCGAGCGCGGTGGCGCAGGGTGGCCCTGCACGCTTGGTGCAGACCAACGCTGTGGCTAGCTCCAATCCCGACGCCTCAGCGCCCGTCGCTACCCCGGTAGCTCCCGCGGGCTCGAATGCCGATGTCTCATCGCCCGCCGCCACTTCGGCGGACATCGACGCTCTACAAAAAGAGATCAACGTTCTTCAGACCAAGGCTAACGACGTTCCCCCGGCAACCGCGGGCTGGAACGGCGAGCACTTTTTCTTGAGGAGTTCCGACGGCAACTTCCAGCTCATGCCCGTCGGCTACCTGGATGCGCAATATACTTTCTACAAAGGCGATGGCGCACCTTCGGACACTTTTAACATCACGCGTGCCCGCTTCGGCGTTCAAGGCAACTACGGGAAGCAACTCGACTATGCTTTCCTGTTCGAGACAGCCTCCGCTCTTACAATCCGTGACGCCTATCTGGATTTCAAGCCTTGGGACGCTTTCAAGATCATGGGCGGCCAGTACAAAGTGCCTTTCTCCATGGAAGTCGGAACCGCCGACACCTCCGTTGAGTTCTATAATCGCTCCATCATCTCCGTACTTTACCCGGATGCCGGGGGGGCTTTCCGCGCTCCCGGAGTTGACGTCCACGGTGATTTGTTTGGAGGTCGCGCGCAGTACTGGGCTGGCATTTTCAATGGACAAGGTCTCCTGACAAACGGGACTACGAATGAGCCCGAAGTTGTCGGCAGGGTTCGCTTCTCTCCGTGGCTGAAATCCGACAGCCACTGGCTGAAGGGTTTTTCTTTTGGCGGTTCGGCCGAGCATAGCCGATCCAAGGGTCTCGCAAACGAACAGAGCTTCAGCGGTGTTTTGAACGACGGCACTTACAATTTCTTCCCGCAGTTCCGGATCAATGGTGGAGTCGAGCGATATAACGGGTTTTTCTCGTGGCTCAGCGGGCCATTGGGTATTCGCGGAGAATACGCTCAACTCTTGCAGAAGCGCAGCAACATTGGCTCGCTAGCAACCGGAGGCATCGGATTCGATTCTCTTCCGGGCGTTGTAGGCAAGGGTGCTTACATATCGGCCACATATTTACTGACCGGAGAACGCGAGCCGGAAAATGCCATTCCGCGCGTAAAACACCCGGTAATCGGTCCTAATTCTCCCGGAGAATCGGGAGGCCCGGGTTGGGGTGCTTGGGCAGTCAAGATCCGCTATGCCTGGCTGGAGGGGAAAGCTCCGGGCGCCACTTGTGATGCCACCACGATCCCGGCCTGTCCGATCACGCCGGTAATCTCCCCGGCCTTTAGCGATCACACCGATCAGCTCACTGTGGGATTCAACTGGTATCTCAATTATTGGGTTCTCGTGAAGTCAGATTTTAACTTGAATCAACTCAAGAACCCGAGCGTTCAGGGCATTTTGCCCCGCAATTACTTTGTGTTTATTGAGGGTATTCAGTTTCGGTTTTGATCGGGTCTTGAGTGCTCTGGATCAGGCCGCCGGCTAGTATCCGGGCCGGCAGAAGCGAATCCAGGAGTACTGCGGACCCAGTGGACAGTTACTTTTGAAATTTTAGTTCGGCCTCCGGCCGATTTCGTAGGAGGAAATTTGATGAAACCGAAAATGCTTCCCCTTCTATCCCTTGTCGCTCTGCTCGGAGTGATGTTCATCTCCAACAGTTGCAGCAGCAGCTCTAAGAGCTGTCCCGTTTGCGGCACCGATAAGAACGGGACGATTGGGTTGATTGACGTCATGCTCGTGCCGGAACACAATCCCAATGGCGAGCCTGGTGGGCCTTTCAATATTTTTGACATTAGCTGGGTGGATCCGGTCAACCGCCTTTATTACGTGTCTGATCGCATCGGTCTTGACGTTCCCGCCTTCAGTACGACTTCCAACATCGCGTTGTGGGCCATCGGTGGACAGAACTCGGTAGCCGAGGCGGGGAATAATAGCAGCCTCTGCTGGGTGGATCCGACGAGTGGGGAAACCATTCCTCCCGTCACAAGCGGCCTGGGCAATTACACTCGGTTTGGATGCAAGACAGATGGCTTCCGCCTTCCAGGCGGTTTTGGCCCCAACGGCAACTTCGGCGGATTTGTGGGAGGTCAATGCTGTGCTTCCCGCGCCAACAACCTGAACCCGCTTTCCGGTCCAAACGGCCTGGAAATTACGGGCGATGGAAATTTCATGTTTGTCGGGAATGGCAGCTCGCAAGTTGAGGTATTCGACCTGGCTCCAATGATTTCAAGCGGCTACACAGCGCCGCCGGTGTTGACCGCTACCATAGTAACTGGCACGTCTCCCGACTATGACGGTCCCAACGGCATCGTCCCATGCCAGGGGTCCGCAAACGGAAGAGCCTTTTCTGATCCGACTTGTGGCGACCTGCGCGGCGATGAAATTGCTACTACTGGTTCCGTCGTAACTTTCCCACAGGACGGTTCCTCGCGTTATCTCTTTGCCGTAATCAATGGCGACCCGGGACTCCCCTTTGTCACTATCGTTGACGCCACCGCGATCGTGACCAGAACCGGAACCGACGCGCAACAACATTGTCTCCCTTATTCTCAAGTCACGGACCCTACCGCTACAGATCCCTTCAGTCCGGGTATTAGTACCTATGTCTCCGGACCTGGCGGTCCGTCGATCACAACACTGTTTCCGGCGAACTACGCCTCCTGCATCCTTGGCCAAATTTACTACGACGGCGCATCCCAAAATGACGACACCGTGTTGATTGATGACGGCGGCGTGAACGGCGCGAATGGATTTGTCTGCCCCGATCCTTCTCTCCAATTCTTCGGCCCGACTCCCGGCACCGTTGGTCCGCCCGTTCCGTCCGGCGCCTCCGGCCATGCGGCTGGTTTCAATCCGGATGTTGCTTGCCATCACGGCCCGCAGCTCACCGCAACCACCGCGACCCAGGTTGGCGGAGTCTTCTGCCCGGCCGGTCCGGGCACGCCGCCGGGCTGCGTTGGTGCAATAGCCCCGGCAGGGCTGGGGGGAATGATATTTTACCCGGCCACAAGCACCTTCCTTCTGACCAATGGAAATTCGACGCCGGACATTACTGTTGGCAGCATCGATGTAATAGATCCCCTCCACCAAATTACCCTTGCGGGCGGTGGCACTGCATTTGTCCCGGCGATCATCAACAGTTTTCCCGTACCCAATTGCATGCCCACTAGTTTGAATCTCGGACCTGGCACGGATGTCTTCGTAGGTTGCGCCGACCACGATGGACGCGCGTTCGCGCCGTCCAGCGTCATAATCAACGGCACCACCGGCGCCATCCTCACTGTCATCAACAATGTCGGGTTCGTGGACGAGACCTGGTATAACCCCGGCGACAACAACTACTACACGGCCTCGAGGGACATGCCCTCCGGCCCGGTTCTCGGCGTCATCAATGCCGGGAGCAGACAGTGGCTGCAGAACGTCCCGACAAACGGCAACGCCCACAGCGTCGCGGCCGATCCGAAGAACAATCACATCTTCGTGCCGCTTCCTTCGGGCGGTCCCAATTGTGAGACCATCGCCGCAGATGGCTGCGTCGGTGTGTATGCAGCGCAGTAATTGAAACCTTGGAAGTGATTTCGAATCGAAGCCCGAATTTGCATCAGCAGATTCGGGCTCCGTTTTTTTCCGGGCGGCGGACCTAACGGACAGCGGTCTCTTGATAGCGCATCATTTTCCATTCCCCGTCACGGTTGGTCCAAAGTTCGCCGATGAAAACTCTTTTGAAACGGACGGCCGAACCTTTGGGGAATTGCATGGTGCTTTCGTAAGTAACGAAAGCGTAGTGGGCCCCGAGCTGCTGCACCTGGAAAAGCTGAAGCAGATAATCGGTGTACATGCTGTGCTCGACTTCGAAGAGGACATGAAGCTTGGCATGTTCGCCATCGCCGTCCGCTTCCACGGCCTGGAAGTCGTCGGTGAGAAACGCGGCGTAGCCCTTTTTGTCCCTGTTTTTGAAAGCTTCCCACGCGGCTCTTACCTTTGCTTCGAGCAAGTCGGCGAGCTTGGGCTGAGCCGTCGCATTCTTTGACGGCGTGCTCTGGGCCGCTTTGTCCGCCGCTGCGGGTTGCTGTGCGGATGCAAAGCAGGGCAGAGCGAGCGCGATACATGAACATAGAATCCAATTTCGCATCTCTTCCTCCTCGACTGAGGCGCCGCAAATCTTACAGGCCTCGCGCTTGGCAGTCAAAGCAGAGTTCATTACACCCGCAGCGGCGCATTTCTTCGGGCTCCGCTTGTCGGGTTGCGGTTCTGGGCGCTCTTGGCTACCATGAGGCTTCTCGACGGATGTGGCTGCATTCGGCACAATCGCGCTGCCTGAATTACGAATTCCGCCGAAACTTTATAGGGAGTTGAAACCATGAAACCTGTCCCATTGCTTCTGCTCGTGCCGCTTGCGTTGGCGTCATTCGGATTCTCGGCGATGACGCCCCAACAGCCGCCATCGGCGCAAGGGTGGCGGCAATCTCAAAAGACAGGCTCCGCCCGTGGGACTTCCTACGCTCGATTTACCTTGGCCGGAAAATTCCTTAAAGCTCCACAGGGTGATGTCTCTAATCGTCCTGCCTTCGTGGTGGACTGCGCCCCCGGTAGCGGAACTCGCAAGGGCAAGTTCTCAGCCGCGAATCTCCTCATCGGTACCCCCATGAAGATCGACTACGTCGAGCCTCAAGAAATCCACGGAACGTCTTACTACCCAAAGATCTCCGTTCGATATCGCATCGACGATGCTAAAGAAGAGGAAGAAAAATGGTCCCCGGGAACGGATAAGACTACTGCCGCCATCCCTAAAGATTGGCTGAAGAAAATACTTCGCGCGCACACCGTGGAAATAACTGCGGAGGATGACCGTGGATCGCAACTCGAAATGCAATTTGACATGCCTAACTCGCCGCCTGTTGAAGACGCCTGCAATGTGGATGATCCCAAAAAGTGATTGGAACGGCTAAGGCCATCTTCGGGGGTTTTTAGCTAAACAGATTCGTTCCTTTTACACGAGTTCGAATTTCAATTCGCCCAGCTTTTCTACGCTGCACGCGATCTTATCGCCCGGCTTGAGCCATACTTGCTGGTCCTTGGGCTTGCCCTGGATCACGCCCTGGGGAGTGCCGGTGAAAATAATGTCGCCGGGTTTCAGCGTGATGACGCGGGAAACGTAGCTGATTATCTTCCGCGTGTTAAAAATGAAGTCGCTCGTATTGGAAGACTGCCGCGTCTCGCCGTTCACGCGGCACTCAATCTTCAAGTTGTCGGGATCGATCTGGTCGGCTGTCACCAGATACGGGCCGAGCGGCGCGAACTGGTCCGGCGTCTTGCCCACCATCCACTGCCCACCGGTTTCCAGCTGCAGGTCCCGCGCGGTGAAATCGTTGCCGGTCGCGTAGCCGGCAACGTAGGAAAGCGCGTCCGCTTCGCTTACCGCTTTCGCTTCGCGTCCGATCGCTATTACCATCTCGGCTTCGTAGTCGAATTTCGTCGCGTATTCCACGGGCAGTTTTATGGTGCCGTTATGGCGATTGAGCGCGGTGTTAAACTTGTTGAAAAGCACCGGCTGCTTCGGAATCGGCGCTCCGATCTCGATGGCATGTTGCCGGTAGTTCAGCCCAATGCAGACAATTTTCTCGGGGCGCGTCACCACCGGGCCGAATTCGACAGTGTCTTCCTTCAGGTATGCTTTTTGTGCTTCCTTCGACTTGACAGACGCGTCCACCAGCGCATTCAGGCTCGGGCCGTCTTCGTTCTGAAGCAAATCGTCAATTGTGGCCGGCGCGTGCATATGCAGAATCTTCGCCGCTTCGACTACATCGAGGATCCCTTTCTCGTTCTTCACGCACAGGCGGTATTCGGCGCCGCGGCGAATGTTCAACAAGATGAGTCCGCGCGTCATGCCATGCGCCTCCGGTCCGGCAGGGTTCGCCTTCGCAAGTGTCGCCGGCAGTCGGCCCGCGACCGCCATAGCCCAGACCGCGCCGGTGCCTTTCATGAAATTCCTGCGATTTTGCTTCATGGAAAGATCTCCTTTAAGCGGAACCATTCGGCCCGCACCATAATACGGCGCTTTCCGATTTTCAATCGGCAGACGCACTCGCCTTTTGCTTTGCCACCCACTCATGGATTCGAGCCGACAGAACATCCAGCGGCAGGGCGCCCGCGCTCAGCACCTCATCATGAAAATTGCTCAGGTTAAATTTGTCGCCTAATTGGTCTTTGGCATACTGGCGCAATTTCAGGATCTCGAGCTGGCCGATCTTGTATCCCAGGGCCTGGGCCGGCACCGCCATGTACCGGTCGGTTTCGCTCTGCACTTCGTACTCATCTATCGCCGAATGGTCGTGAAAGAAGTCAACCACCTGCTGCCGCGTCCAGTGTTTATAGTGGAAGCCGGTATCCACGACCAGCCGGATTGCGCGGAGCATGTCGTCCTGCAAGTGCCCGTAATAGCTGTAAGGATCCTGAAAGAATCCCACTTCTTTTCCCAGGCGCTCCGCGTAAAGAGCCCAACCCTCGGTGTAGGCGGTGTAAAACTCGTTTTGACGGAAAGGCGGAAGCTGCGGCAGTTCCTGTGCGATCGCGATCTGCATGTGGTGGCCGGGAACGCCCTCGTGATACGCGGTGGTTTCTATGTCCAGCGTGGTGCCCTTTTCAAAGTTGCCGGTGTTCACCATGATATGGGCAGGCCGCGATCCATCCTGAGACCCTTCCACGTAGTGCGTGGAGGCCTGTTTCTCGCGGAACTCTTCGATCGGCATGACTTCCAGTTTCGCTTTCGGAAGACGTCCGAACATCAAAGGCAGCTTCGGATACATCTGGTCAATATACTTTTGATAGAGGTCGACAATCTCCTGGCGGGAATGCGCATGGACCTTGGGATTTGTCGGCAGGGAGGCGCCAAAAGTCTTCAGGTCTTTGTAGCCGAGCTGATCGACGACTTGCAACATGCGTGCTTCGATTTCCTTCACCTGAGCGAGACCTATCTGGTGAATTTCTTCCGGCGAAAGATCGGTGGTGGTGCTCTCCTTCACCAGGAAAGCATAGCGCGCGGGGCCATCCGCGAGCGACCATAAGCCAGGCTCGGCGCGTCCTTTCGGCGCGTAGTCTTCACGCACAAATTTCGTGAATTCCACGTAAGCGGGGACCACGGATGCACTAATCGCAGCCAAGCCCTGCTCGCGCAACCGTTTCTGATCCGCGGCGGAGATGGACTCAGGAAACTTGGCGAAGGGTTCCGCAAAAGGACTGGCGTCGGGAGCTTTGCTGGCGATGCCGTCGGCCTGCTCTACCACTTTCTCAAGCAGAATTCGCGGCGGCATCAGCCCCTCGGCCATGCCTTTGCGCATCTGGATCTCGGTTTGATCGAACAGCCGGGGAATCTGCTTCAGCCTTGAAATATAGTCGTCGTAGTCCTTGACCGTTTGGAAAGAAAGCACGGACACAAGTTGCGGCAGGTCGATGTGCGCACCGCTGAACTGCGACACCGGCATTTCCCAAGGCTTGAAACGGGCCCCCTCGAGACCCATTCGGAGGTCTCGGACCATCAGGGTTTTGTTTAACGCTTCCTGCTCCGGGAAGCCGCTGGTGTCGATCGCTTCGAAGCGGACCAGAAATTTCTTGCTCTGATCCAGGTCGTCGTCAATGGCCTTTTGGGAGAAGTCGTCCAGTTGGTCGTTCCAGCGTTTGTCCCCGAGGAAGGAAGCGTAGATCGGGCTAGTGCGAAGAGTGTACTCCCAGCGTTCAGCGAGCAGATCGTTCAGAGCCTTTCTGCGGGCCTCGACGTCAGACTGTGAAGGTGCCGCAGATACACTGGAGCAGAGCAGGGACATCAGCAATCCAAACAGGACCCAAGATCGCATTAGTAGGAGATCTCCTCTTTGATTTCACTACTGAGCTTAAACATTGTACGCTCCCTTCACGCGAAATAAAGTCGTCATCGTTCGTTGCAACTCGTTCCGCTTCAAGCCCAGCGTTCCTCGCATTTCCTGCTCCCCAGCCATCCATGAAGAGTGCTTGACATGTATTTCGGCTTTTGATAAATGCCGGGTAGCGATTTTCATGGTATCGCCGGCCTCCCAGACCGGCTCGCAGTGGACGAAAGATAGTTTCATTCGCGCAAACGCACCCCGGTGCGTTCCTGCACGCGTTGTTCAGAACTGCCACTTTGCCTTGAAGCATGCTGGCCGCTGCAAGATTTACCTGATTGCGAGGAGAGAGACGGATGTCCCGTTTTCTCATGCAGGACGTGAACGCGCGCTGGGCGCCTCCAGTGCCGCCGCGCCAATCAGGTAAAGGCAATACTTATTATATAAGTATCAATATAGTATAATAGTGGCATTCCCTCACCTGCGCTTAAGGAGCGAATTTGGCGGAGACTCGTTCAAGGCAGCCATCCTCGATCAGCAACTCGTTGCGCCGCGCTGTCTCCACGGCCGAAGGTCGTTTGCTGAACCCTGCAGAGCAGGACGCCCGCCTCCGCAAAATCCTAGAAATAATCGAATCTGGACCACTTTGCTCCATCGGAGATCTCGCCTTGGAATTCCGGTTGAGCACGTCATATCTCCAGCATCTGTTCAAGGCCCAGACCGGTTCGCGTCTTGGCCGACGGCTGGTGGAGCAGCGGCTGCACCGAGCCTCCCGACTCTTGCTACAGGGCAATATGAGCGTCAAGGAAGTCGCTTACGCCGTTGGTTACAAGCCTCCCCCAGTTTCGTCCGTGCTTTCGAGCGTTTTTTCGATCGCGCTCCTGGCCACTATCGGCGGGAAATGCTAATCGAAAGACGCATCAGCTAGTTCGTTTCGCTTGCACACGCTGCGAACTGAGCGCAGGAAAAACCCTCACGGGAAGAGCTGCCTCACTCTTTCCCGAAGGCCTGTCGGAAAATACCGTTAATCAAGCAATGAATAGGAGTTGCGACCTGCCTGGAATTGTGCGCTGAACGCGATGCGTGGCACCTTCTGTCGTTCGGATTCCGCATATGTATTATATTTATCGACGTTTACTTTTATACTTAACTGAGGTTAATATGACTAAGCGCGGTCAGGGAATGCGAATGAGATATCGGGAAGATTCAAGCTTCTCAATGCCTCCCTGACCCGCGAGCCCAAAAGTCGGTATACGAGCCGTGACGCGAATCGCGATGTATGGACTGACCGTGGCAGCCCTTTCCCTCATTCTGTTTCCGGGGAAGGCTTTTCCGCAGGGAGAGACCACCAGTGCGATCGTCGGCCAGGTCAGCGATGCAAGCGGCGGGGCGGTGCCGCATGCAACGGTCACAGTCACGAATAACGAGACTGGGCTGAAGCGAAGCGCCACAACGGATGATTCGGGCCGATTTAACTTCCCGCAGCTGAAGCCCGGTGCGTACTCGGTCAAGGTAGAAGCAGAAGGCTTCGAACCACAGCAGAATGACGCTGTATCTTCTGCCTTGGGACAGAAGCAAACTGTCGATTTCACACTCAAGATCACCCGGTCGAGCCAGACTGTTGAGGTCAGCAGTGAAGCTCCAATCCTCAACCCGGAGAACGCGAATACATCCACGACTCTCAATGCACACGCGCTCGAAGACCTTCCAAATCCGGGCGGTGACCTCACCTACCCGCTTCAGTTTGCCGCAGGAGCGCTCATCAATACTGCCGGCAGCGGCAATGATTTTGTTGGCGGGACGAATGGCTACGGTAACGTCGAGTTCAATGGACTGCCCGCTCTCTCAAACGGTTACATCGTAGACGGGCTGGAAACAAACGATCCGCTGACCAATCTGAACAGCGGACTCTCAACAAATCTCGTGCTCGGATTGAATTCGATATCGGAAGTAACGGTGAACACGCTTTCCTATGCCGTCGATCAGGGTCGCTATGGAGCGTCGCAAGTAAACTACGTCACAAAGTCCGGTTCGAACCAGTTTCACGGAAACTTATATGAGTTGTGGAACGGCTCGAAGTTCGATGCAGCCGACTACTTCACCAATGCCACGCCGGGAAATCACAAGCCGCGTTCTACCGTGAACCACTTTGGAGGCAGCGTGGGCGGCCCGATCGTCCACGACAAATTGTTTTTCTTCTTCGATAGCGAGTGGGTTCGCATTGCGCTACCCATCGTCACGCCCACGATCGTTCCGACTCAGGCATTCCAAGCTTATGTTTTGCAGCAGGTGCCCTCACAGTCGGCTCCGTTCTATCGGCAGATGTTTGCCCTGTACGGAAATACCAGCGGGGCGCCGCGAGCGATACTAGGGTGTCCGCTTGGCGCCAATGGGAATGGTTGCGCAAATAGCCAGAGCGTTTCGCACTCGAGCGACGATCACGAACAGGTCCAGACGGCCCGCATCGATTACAACCTCAATGAGAAAAACACCGCTTGGCTCCGCTTTCAGGCCGACACTGGACTCCAAGCTGCTTATACCGATCCCATCAATCCTTTGTTCAACGCTCTTTCCCCTCAACCGCTGTACTCGTTTGCTGCCGGATATACGCACGTCTTTTCGCAGAATCTTGTGAACTACTTCAATCCGGCATTTTCGTGGTACGAGAGCTTGTTCGGGCCTGCGGATTTTCAGAAGACTCTGTCCGCCTTCCCGATCGTGCTGGAAGGCACCGGCCCGAATGCGTTCACACCGGTCGGAGGATTGGACAACACTTGGGTCCAGGGAAGACGCGCTTCACGGTTTTTCATCAACGACAACCTCGCCTGGAGCCATGGGGCACATGAGTTGCGGTTTGGAACGAACACGCGAATTCTCCGCTTGAATGATTATGATTTCGGCGAAGGCTCCGTCCCGACCGTAACTTACGCGACCCTGCAGCAATATATTCAAGGAGTCGCATCCACGGCAACAAAGACGTTCCCCGACGCCGCAAACGAGCCATTCAACTTCTTGAATCTGGATCTCTATGCACAAGACACCTGGAAAGTAACCAGAAAGCTGACGTGGACTTTCGGCATCCGCGACACGTTCAATTCCAACCCGTTAAATCCTCATGAGCAAATTGCTCGTCTTCGCGGCTCGTTCGATTCCATCTCGCATGATGTGAATCAACCTTTGAACGCTGCCATTCTAACCGGTCTCGGTAACGTCTTCTCCTCGACACCTCTGGCGATTTTGCAACCGAGAACAGCAATCGCGTGGCAATTTGAGTCCAAGTCGGTGCTCCGTGCCGGCTTCGGCGTTTTCAGTGACATTTTGCCCGGCAGCATCGCCGATGTGGTCGGCGTCAACCCACCCTATGTCAAAACCTTTCAGGGCGGCATTCTCGGAACTGTTGGCGGCACAGCCATTGCGCCGAGCGAGCCCGGCATCGTAGTGCCTAACAGTGCGGTTGATGCGACCTTGGCCGCCAATCAGACGTTCAGCTCAGGATTTCCGCAGGGCCAGCTTTCGTGCGCGTCTGCACAAGCGAACCCTGCAACTTGTCTTCCTCCAGTCGCCATCACGGCGGTGCCGGATGGAAAACTTCACGCCCCATATTTCATGGAGTGGAGTCTTGGTTTGGAACACGAATTGGGTACCACCGGAAGCATACACGCACAATACGTCGGCACTCGCGCTGTAAACCAGCCTTATCTGACGCAAGTGAACGGCTATCAAACGGTCTGCGACGGGTGCTTCGCTCCGTTTCCCTATGCCCATTCCACTGATCCCCGATTCGGCGCCGTGACGCAATTTTCCACTGGCGCTAACAGTCACTACAACGGCTTGCAACTGTCCGCTATGAAACGCATGGGTCATGGCCTAATGGGGCAAATCAACTACACCTGGAGCCGTTGCATGGACACCGTCTCGAACGGCGGATTCCTACAGTTCTCGTCAGGAGGAATTCTTTCCCCGCTTCCCGGAGATTTAGCTCGCGACTACGGTCCTTGCGACTACGACATTCGCCACAATCTCAACGCTCAATATGTCTATCAATTTCCCGTCAAGGTCCAAAACCGGCTCCTTGGCTATGCGCTGAACGGCTGGCAGGTATCGGGAACCGCGTTTTGGCACAGTGGAATTCCGTTCTCCGTCTTAAGCACCGCCTATTCGGCGAATGGAAATGGCATCGTGAACGGCAGCGGCCCTCAATTCGCAAGTGTTGTTCCCGGCGTGCCGCTCTACCAACACAGTCCCATTCCAGGCGTAACGCAACCGGGCACGGTTCAATGGCTCAATCCCGATGCGTTTATTTCCACTGTGGACCCGAGCACTGGGGCATGCCTCGGAGGCGATAGCCCCGAGAATTGTCAGTTCGGAAACCTCGGTCGTAACGCGCTACGTGGTCCCGATTTTGCGTGGAGTGACTTCTATCTTACGAAAACGTTTCCCCTGACCGAGCGTGTGAAGGCGCGCTTCGACACGCAGTTTTTCAATGTCTTCAACCATCCGAATTTCGCGCTTCCGAGCATGGTTCTTGCTGGCATTCCGGGCAAGCCTACTACGCAGACCGGGTTTGGCGCTTTTACTTCCACGACCTCTCCGCCGACCGGACTACTCGGTGTCGGTTTGGGCGGTGATAGCACGCCCCGTATGATTGCGTTTCAATTGCACTTGGAGTTCTAAGGTCGTGATTCCCAGGTTGAGATGACGAGAGGTTCAACCCTCTGGCAACGCGAATCACGCGACGCCTGCTTCGAAGAAGAGCAGCCGGTCCTGACGCCCGCTTCCTTCACTCGCATTGACTTACCAACGTTCGCGTCCTACTATTTCGTCTTTCCGCAAGCTCTTGATTGCGGCGCGTTTGTGCACGCGCCAGGAGGCTCAACGTGGAGGATTGGCAGTATGCTCAGGCTGACCGCGCAGAGGAGCTGGCTCAGCTGCATTACTTCACGATGAACAAGAACCAGAACGGAAAAAACGTCCCGTTCATTATTACCGTCAAGGAATTTGCAGTAGCACCTCAGGGACAGCATTTACGTTTTTTCGCCGAAGCCGACAAGCCCGTGAATCAGAGCACGGCCGCATTCGTCCCGTCGGGGTGGGGAGATTCAGTGTTGAAGGCATTGGCGGACTGTATGCGCTTGATCCGGCAATTTCCGTTCGAGGCTTAGTTGCGCTGAACGCATCGCCAAAATCCCGGGAGTGAGGTAACAATTCGCGTGATGCTATCGAAGAAAGAAATCAAGCCGGGAATCTGGGTGTTTGAATTGAGCGGGCGCGTGCAGATGGGCCCGGATTGCAAGCGCGTCGACCAGGAAGTGGAAAGCCACATCGCGAAGAACGAAACACGCATCATTCTTGACATGGCCGCAGTGGATCACATCGACAGCGCATTCGTCGGCCAAATCGTGAAGTCTTTCAGCAGGCTTTCCAAATGCGGCGGAACGCTGCGCCTGGCCGCGCTGTCAAGAATGGTCGAAGGCGTGGTGAATATGACGCAAGTAAACCGCGTGATCGGGGTTTATCCCACTGCCCTCGCCGCCTCAGAAGATTTCCCTGCGCCAAAATAATCTTCTAGGGAGCTTTCAGTTCACGTGGGCCCAGCTCTATCTCATCAATGTAGCACCAACCCCAGTCTTCTCCCGGCTCGAACGACTTCATGATCGCGTGCTTGGTTTGATGAAAATGTTTGGTCGCATGTTTATTTTTTGACGAATCGCAGCACCCCACATGCCCGCATTCCAAACACAGTCGCAGGTGTACCCACGTATCGCCCATTTTCAAGCATTCCTCGCAGCCTTCGGGAGTCCGCGGCGTCACCTTGCGAATTTGATTCAAATGAGTGCAAGCCTTCATAAATGCCCCCTTAAGTTTCCGCCAAATAGCGGTGCACGAATGTAACCGCCATCGCGCCTTCGCCCACCGCCGACGCGCACCGTTTCACCGATCCGTGCCGCACGTCGCCCGCTGCAAAGAGCCCCGGCACATTCGTTTCCAAATAATACGGCGAACGCTCCAGCGGCCAGCTCTTCGGATATTTGCTGTCCTGCAACAAGTCCGGTCCCGTGACAAGGTAGCCGTCGGAATCGCGCACGATGCCCGGCTCGACCGCCCACTCCGTTTGCGGCTCGCCGCCGAGACACAAGAACAGCCAATTGGTATCAAATGTTTTCTCTTCGCGCGTTTCGTTATTCCTAAGCGTAATCGCCCGCAGCATATGATCGCCGTGCAGCGCGACGACTTCCGTGCGTGCCAGCACCTCAATGTTCGGCGAGGAATGGATTCGATCCACCAGATATTGCGACAATGTACGCCTCAAGCAGTCGCCTCGAATCACGATTGTGACTTTCTTCGCGAATCGCGCAAAATGCATTGACGCCTGCCCCGCGGAGTTGCCGCCGCCCACCACGACTACGTGCTTGTCTTCGCACAGCGTAGCTTCGCTCACTCCCGCGCCGTAATACACTCCGACGCCCTGGAATTTATCTTCGTTATCGAGGTTCAACTTGCGATAGCGCACACCGGTCGAGCAGATCGTCGCGTGTGCCACAATTTTTGTGCCGTCCGCCAAGTAGCCGGTGCCTTTGCCCGGCGCAAACTCTCCGCGAACTCCTTCGCGCAGCATCAAAATCTCCGTCCCAAACCGGTAAGCCTGCTCGCGTGCTCGCTTCGCCAGATCCGCGCCGCTGATTCCTTCCGGGAACCCCAGGTAGTTCTCGATCTTCGAACTTGTGCCCGCTTGCCCTCCCACCACGGAGCGCTCTATCAGTACAGTTTTCAATCCCTCGGACGCGCCATACACCGCCGCGCTCAGCCCCGCCGGCCCCGCGCCATAAATCGCCAGATCGTATTCTGAATTCGACGGATCGCTATACCATCCCAGCTTATCCGCGAGTTGCCGGATCGTGGGATTTTCCATTCGCGTCCCCGTCGGGCACAAGCAGATCGGCAGCCGCGGATCATTCAGATTATCCACTCCGTATTCCCGCGCCTGCTCGTCAGTTTTCAGTTCTATCCATTCAAACGGCACATCGCCGCGTCCCAGAAAGTCGCGAATCGCGTACGCGCGCGCCGATTCGTTCCTCCCGATGATTTTCACGATACCCGGTTCATTCGCTTTCAACTCGTCCGCCATGCTCCTCCTAATCGCACAATCAATCCTTTAATTTACACCCATACCATACGATGGAAACAATAGGAGAAGAGCTTCAGGAATTATTTTAGGTGGGCTGCGGTCGTGGCAATATTAAAAAGCGAGAGCCCGCCGTATGATTGCCCGTTCGCCATTCACCTGGCTGTCTGGTTATTCGCCAGAAGCTTTAAGGCGGAACTCCGGCGTTTGGCTGCTCGCGTTCCGGTTGCTGCGTGTTCTAGCTTTCATCGAGTACAACGCCGCATCAGCCGCGCCCAATAGGAAATCTACCGTTTCGCCATCTTTAGGATAAAGGGCAACGCCAAAACTGACCGACAGCTTTGGTTCGCGTCCATCATTCTCAAGACTGTCGCAGATGCGCTGAGCTACTAGATTGGCCGCCAGCTCTCCAGTCTCGGGCAGCACCAGCGCAAACTCATCCCCGCCGAAGCGCGCCGGAGTATCGATATTCCGGCTGCAGATGCACAAAACATCGGCCAGCCGGCACAGTGCCTGGCTACCGACGATGTGCCCGAAACGATCGTTGATGTTCTTCAACCCGTCCAGGTCGAGGAACAGAAGAGCGAACTCACGCGCTGTCCGCTCGGAACGCTTGATTTCCGTGTCAACTGTTTCCACCAGGTGCCGGTAGTTGGCCAGTCCGGTAAGAGAATCCTTGGCTGCCTCCTGACGCAGACGGCTTTCAAGCTTGCGCTGCTCGGTGACGTCTTCGACGATGATCTCGTAACTAGCCATCCCGCCCTCTTTGCCCACTTCGCGTCCGCTCAGCCGAACTTTGATCGTCGCCCCATCTTTCCGCTTCCATTCAATTTCCAGCGGATCGCTGCCATCCTCGCTATCCCCTCCAGCGGGCTGCCCCAGCAATTGCGCTCGCGTAGACGCGTTGCAAAGCATCTCGCTTGCATGGTTCGCCGCCATCAGTTCGTCTCGAGATGCGTAACCGAGCATGGTCACCAGCGCCTGATTGACGTCCAGAAACTTGCCTTTGCTGTTGCAGCGGCATATTCCGTAATTCAGATTTCCTACCAGAGCGCGGTAACGTGCCTCGGAATGGCGTAGCTTTTTTTCCGTCTGATCCCGTTCCTCGCGCAGATTGTTCTCACTCAGGGCGCGACGAACGGCTACCGGAAGGTGTCCGATGTGATCCATTCCCACGCAATCAGCGGCGCCTTCGGTAATAAGTTTTGCCAGGGTTTCCAGTTGCGTTGTATGGGTCAGGAAGATGCAGGGAACCTGTCTTTCCCTCAGTCGCAGGATTTCCAGCGCTTGGGAGTCTTGCCAGTTTGCGGAGGGGTGCTCAGCTAGCACCACGTCGTAGCATTTTGTCTTTAGGCGTCCTAGAAACTGCTCTGGAGTTAGAACCACATCTGCGCTGACCTTGAAATGCGCGCTTCGGAGCTCCCGCACGCAATGCTCTACAACTGCGGCATCCCCATGGACAAACAGAACGCGCAAAGTGCGTCTTCGGCTTGCTGGCCCGATCAAGGCCAAAGGCAGGTCAGCTTGCTTGACGTAATCTCGTGACGTTAAGGCCATTCAAAATCCGCCAGATTCGCGGGAGCTGGCGCGCCGCACCCGGACCTGTTCATACGTACCCAACCACACCATAATGGAACAGACCCGGCCATATCTGTTCAAAACGGCACACTACGCCTTCTTACTTGCCCTGATCTGAACGATTTTGTCACCACCAAGGTCAGATCGTCTGCCGGGTGGCTTTGTGGGTCGCAGCCTTTTATCGTGCCTGTCCTGAGAAGACCGCCGAAGGGAGGCCGCGACACAAAGCCCCTAAACGACAGGTCTTCCTTTGTGCGGATTTTCCACCGAGCCTTGCCGCCAGCGGGATACCCTCTCTTTGCGATTCCCTGATGTGGCCGCGCGCGGTGGGGGAACTTAGTAGTGAACTATCGGTGTGGTACCATCCGTCCTGCCGTTATGCCAACCAGCGAAATCATCGAAACGAAGGGCCGGATCACCGGCCCAATCTGATCGATGAATGCTCCACAAGAGCTACGAACGCTACTCCCTAACCTGCCGAAATCGCGTATCCCCGAACTTGACGGATTACGCGGCATGGCCATTCTGCTGGTTCTTCTTTACCACTACGTTAGTATTCCCCCGGGTCAGCCGCCGTCGCCTCTGCTCCAGGGACTCTTCGCGATAGGTTGGTCGGGAGTGGACCTGTTTTTTGTTCTCTCTGGCTTCCTCATTGGCGGAATTTTGTTGGATGTCCGCCAATCACCCAACTACTTCAAAGCTTTCTACGGGCGCCGGTTTTATCGAATCGTGCCCTTGTACTACTTCTGGATTGGCATATATTTTATCGCCGCATCATTCTGGTCGAATCCGGAAACATGGCGTGCTATTCCGATCTACTTATTATTTCTGCAAAACTCCGCAAAGATTAATCATGCGGCGTTGGGGACGGCATTCCTCGGAGGCTTGTGGTCCCTTGCGGTTGAGGAGCAGTTCTATTTGATAATCCCATCCGTGATTCGATTCCTTTCGAGGCGCGGACTCCTCTTGATACTTTGGAGCGCAATCATTTGTTCCCCTGTACTTCGTGTCCTACTCCACGAGCATTTGCTGAGTCATCCAGCTGCTCCGTATATGCTGACTCCCTGCCGGGCTGACTCGCTTGCAATGGGCGTGCTATTGGCGCTTGGCTGGCGAAGCGAGCGACTGAGGGCGGCGTTCTACCGCTTTCAGACACTCATATGCGGGACATGTCTTGTGCTCTTCTGCGCGTTCCTATATCTAGCTGTCTGGAAACCTTCGCAGTACTCGCTGACCATGTATTCATGGGGTTTCTCAGTCGTGGATGCCTTTTTCGCCTGCCTGTTGGCAATTGCTGTCATGGCGCCCGGCAGCCGATGGGCCGCCTTTTGCCGTTTGTCCTTTCTTGCTGAAATTGGACGAGTCTCATATTGTCTGTATGTGATCCATGGAGTTGTGGATCTCGCGTGTCATGAACTCTTTTTCCACAGTCTGCCTCGATCCGACAGTTTAAAAACAGCTCTGGTGTCCGTGCTTGCAGCGGGGCTGAGTTACGGTCTGGCGGCCCTCTCTTGGAAGTTCTTCGAGCATCCGTTGTTGCGTAAAGGGCACACGTTGAAATACTAAGATCGCATTTTGTTTTTCGGCAAATGGTCGCAGGGTTTGACGTTGCCGTCTTGAAATTTTCGTCTTCGTCTCTTTCCGCCAATCGGATTCTCATCAAAAGATCGGAGATGGTCTCCCTGGGCTTATGCTCACAACATCCAGATCCTTGAATTTCGCCGAATCACGTGCTAGCGTCGCACGTGATTAAAATAGAATATCGTCGAACGCTTCACCAAAGCCCGATTCCGGCTGAATCCCAGCCATTAATCCCAAGCGTCCTAGCTCCAAATAAACTCGCAATTTCGAGCTTCCTGCCTGCATTTCTATCCGGCACAGCCCAATATATAGAAACGGTTGTAACTCACTCAAAACAAACGCTGGAACAATTTCTACCCGGGGCCAGAATTGCATGTCAGCCGCATTGGGCTTCCTCAAAAACCATGCATTCTGCGTCACTCGCTCGCCCTGACGACGGAAGGGTCGCTCAGTTTCTAACCGGTTCTGACTCACATTCAGAAATGGCCGTAACTCACTCAAAACAAATGAGCCGACCATTTCTAACCGGTTCTAGAATTGCGCGTCAGCTGCACCTGCCATCTTCAGAAATGACGCAAAATACCGGGCCTCTAGTAGTATCCTTTGCCATTGGACTCCCTGAAAAACGCTGTGCAATTCTCGCGCGCGATTTCTGGAAGACAATTCCAATAATGTGACCTAACAAATTGAGGAGTGCGCGATTGATTACCACGGCGGCCAGCGCTATCCGCATCTGGTCCGCGACGAAACCAAGCCCGACTATCTTGACGATCTAATCAAAGCCCACGTGACTAAATAAGATTCTTGCTGAGCACGGCGCTAAAACCTAAAAACTAAAAGAGGCTTGCAGATAAATCTGCCGGTTCGCTGAACTGGTGGAATACGGCTGCCCAGCGAGCGCGTTGGGCATGGCAAAGAACGCAGAAGCCGATGCTGGAGCGGTAGCCGTCGGCGGATTCAAAACCGCGCTCGGCACTGCCGCATTCACGTTGTTAAAGACATTGCGCGCGTTGATGCTGAATGTAACGGTATAGCGCTTACTGGTTCCTTCCAAACCGCCAAACCCGCCCCCTCCGCCGAACGGTCCTCCGGGCCCGCGACCACCACCTCCGCCGCCTCCGCCCGGCCCGCCGCGGCCGCCTCCGCCTCCACCTGCTCCTGCGGGACGATCTGCAACTTTGCCGAAACCGAATGACTTGCTGAACCTCACGTTCATGGTGAATCGGCCGGCACTGGTCAGGAAGTTCACCGGAATCTCCCCGCCCGGTGGCGGCACGGTGTTGAATGCTGGAAATCCGGGCACAGTAACAACGTTTCCCGTAGGCGTTGAGCTGGTTGCGAATGTCGGGCGCTGGTTAAACTGCGAGCTGCCCAGAAGGTCCTGGCTCAGAGTCACGTTGTATGGAATCCCCGAGGTGGCGATAAGGAAGGGGCTAAACCGGAACCCGTGCGGCAGAGCGACGGAAGCTAGCAAGAAAAAACGGTTGCGGATATCGAATGAAGCTCGGCCGTAATCCTCGAGTACGTTGAACGGATTCGATGGAAACGAGTTCACGCCGGAGGTGTCGCTCTTGGCGTAGTTCAAAGTGTAATAGGTCGTGACCAGGAGCTTCGCGCCCGCGCGCACGGTACCTTGGACGAACAGTTGGTTCTGCCGGAAGATCCCTTCCGATTCGTATTCGTAGACATTTCCTATCGGTCCAAGCGGCCGGTTGAGGAGCGGAGCAGCGGGGTCGTACTGGCCGAGAAAAGGAGTGTTGATATTGTTGGTGAATAACTGATCGGCTCCGCGCGAATTTAGATAAGAAACGGAGACGTTTGCGATCTTGGTTAGTTGACGCTCAAGAGTGACGGCTGTCTGCGTCGTCGACGGTGCGCGTAGATTGTGCTGCAACTGGTAAATCGTCGGCAGCGTCAAAGTCGCCGGCAGTCCCGCGATTGGAATTGGAGTCGTGCCGTTAAAGAACCCCGGATTCGTGACAACGAATTCCGTCAGCGCATCCGCTCCGCCCCCCAACCTTTCGGCTTGCAGGGCGGAAGCTTCAGTGAAGCGATCGTAAAAAATACCGAAGCCTGCGCGCAACACGGTTCTCGGAGGAGTTTTGCCCCGCCCGATGCCCCATGCAAAACCGAGCCGCGGAGCCCAGTCGTCATGATCTTGGATTTCATTCTGCGCTTCGAATCGCAGTCCAAGGCTTACCGTGATGTTGGGCTTCACGCGCCAATCATCTTGAACAAAAAGTCCGACGTCAACTTGGTCCGCGGTAAAACGGGTTAGGTTCAAATGAGGGTTAGCGTTGCCGGTAATCGAATACTGCACCGCGGCTTGTTCCGTGCCTTCCAGCGTGGCCTGGTAAGCCTGGATGGAAGGGAAGAAAAATGAGCCATTGAAACCGGAAGTGGCGCTATTCACGTCCGTGAGCCCGCGCAAACGCCCTCCAAATTTCAAAAGGTTCTTCTTTAATTGAATGGAAGTGTAATTCTGAAGTTCGTAGTGATTGGTGCTGTCGATGATGTTTCCCTGAGTGTTGCCTCCGCCGGTAAACGCGCCGCCGACGGTTACGCTGGGCGCGGTGCTTTGCGCGAGCTGGCTGCTTTCATCGCGAAGATACTGAAAGCGCGTTTCATTGATGATATTCGTGCCGAATGCCTGGGTATCGCTCACCTGCAAAGTCTGCTCGGTGGACAAGGAATTGTAGGCTTGAGACGGCAGCTGAAAGGCGTTGGTTAAATCGTTCATCTCATTGTTGCGGAAATATTGGTAACGCACAGACAAGGTGTTTGTTTTGCTCAGCTGATAATCCACCCTTGGGGAAACATTGTAGCGTTTCCGGGGGTTGGCAACCGCTGCACTGAAGGGAACAATTGCGAAAGTTGTCGGATCGACGGTCTGCGCGTTTACGACTTCGACGTCGTTGATATCTCGAATGTCCACAGTAGCGAACAGCGACAATTTCTTGCTCAAAGATCCGCCAAGGTTGCCGCTGTACTGCGTGGTGTAATATCCCGGGAATTCCGTGCCTCCGGCAGTACTGGAATTGAAAAAGGGATTCTTAGAATTCAGCGCGGAATCGCTCGCATTTATTGATACTTGACCATGCCATTTATCAGTACCGGGCTTGGTGAAGATTTCAATGCGCCCGTACCCGACCTTGTCGTACTCCGCAGAAAACGGATTCTGATTGATGCGAATTTCCCGGATGGAGGCCTTGGGAGGAAGCTGGCCCCCAGTGAAACCATCGATGTAAAACTGGCCTCCGTTTGGTCCTGCGGAAGGGCCGGCCAGGGCTTCCAAATCAGTTTGCAATTCGTCCGGATCGTCAGGCAGGGCATCGAGCTCTTTTCCGGAGATGGTGATAGCGCCTGCGTTGTTCTGCGGGTTCACGTCCACCATCGGCGTTTCTCCCGACACGACTACTTGCTGCTCCTGTTCTTCGATGGTGAGCGAAATGTTTAGATTCTTAACTTGCCCCGCAGCGATCTCAACGTCCTCGTTCTTGTAAAGTGCAAACCCTTTCGCGACGATTTCGAGCGTGTACTTGCCGGGAGGCAGGTTCTTAAGGTCGAAGGCACCTTGTTGATTTGAGGTAGCTCCGGTGGAGTTCCCATCAGCCCCATTGAGAAGTATGATCGCGCCCGACACGGCCGCACCGGAAGGATCCAGCACCTGACCATGCAGCCCGGTAACGGCGGCCGGCGTCTGGCACAGCGCACGCGTGCTAGTGAAACCGCAGAAAGCGATCGCTGCAATCTGCAAGAAAATCGTGAAATGCCGAGAATTCATTCGTTCCCCTGAAACGGAAAGTGGTTACTAGCGTCCGTTGACATTTCTATGGATTTGCGCCCGCGGCGTCCGCGGCAGACGAACCCAGGCTCCAAGGCGAAAGAGTCATCGCTTGGCTTGCGCTGGGGGCGGCCGCCAAAATAGGTTCGACGCCACCCAGCAACGTAATTGCGGTAAGTCCGCCGGAACTTCCGCTATCCGTGGAAACGACCATGACCGCATCGCCTTTCTGAAAATCGGTAAGCGGTGCAGCAGGCATTCGACTCAATATTTGCTGCAGGTCCACTTGGCCGCCGCCGGGGCGGCCGCTTCCGGCGCCGGGATTCGACGCCCCGCCGGGCTGACGTGCTTCTTGCGAAGCAGTTGCGGCTGGAGCGCCTTCGGCAGGCCGGTTTCCACTTGCTGGCGCAGCCCCCGGCGCGGCGGGAGTGTTGCCTGTTTGTGACGTTCCGGCCGCAGCCGCTTTCAGACGAAATGCAATCCGCTGCGCAACTTCAGGCGGCAATTTGCGGAGTTGTGATTGGGGTGAAAGGTTCACCACAACTGTTTTTTTTGTTAGCAAGTCCATCACCGTAACCGAATTCGAGGAGCCGTCGATGGAAATGATTGTGCCGGCGATATTGCGGAACGATCCGGTGACGATTTCTTCCGCTTCCACTGCGCTTCCTTCCGCGTTGCGCGTACCTAGCGCGCGAAGCTGATCTCCCGGCTTGATTTGGTCCAACGAGCTGGGACCGGCATCGTCGAATTTCACGGAACCAGGCGCGTAGCGGCGAAAGACGGTCTTAGGCGTGGTGTGTATTGCCATAGTTTTCGGGCCGCCGAGTGCGGTAACTGAAATCGAAATCGTTGCCGAACCGGGATCTGCGCTGCTGACCAGGCCACCTACACTGCGCTTTTGCCAGTCCTCGCGGTCATGTTCCTGCTTTGCGTCGACGTCAGCGCGTTTCATTAAGATGATCCCGAGCGCGGGGACGGGCTGGGCCGTGTCCGAAGCTTTCCAGCGAACGAACACCCGGTCGCCTACTTGCAAATCTTTCAATTCCACCGGCACCGCGGTTTTTAAGTCTGTTTGTCCGGGAGCCACGCGAACGATCTTGGTGGTTGGTTGGACGCTTACCGCGGCGCTGCTTCCGGAGTCGGTCGTAATCGTGACGGTGGTACCTTCAATTGACTTAATGGCCCCTACTTGCTTCTCCACCGCGCTCGGCGAGGCAGTCTGCTGATCTTTCGACCGCGCGCCAACGGGGGGCGCCAAAACACTACCGCAGGCCGCTAGCGTTGAGATTGCGCAGATGGCAAATTCCAATCTCGTCTTTTTAAACCAGAGCATTCAAGACACCTCGTCAAGGGCCGCACACTTCACGATGCTTAGACGCTGGCAGACCCGCGAACAGTTACGGCGAATTAAGAGATTCTCGATTCGCGCTTGGTCGCCCCTTTTATCGGACTTCTCGGCTCAAACTTTATTGCTTCTCCGGAGCGGTGGAATCTGGCTTCGGGACCGCGAGGGGGGCGCTCATCGATCCTGCCGAGGGAAGCTGCGATGCGTCCCATCCGCCCCCCACAGCTTCGACTAGCTGGACGCTTGCCGTCATTTGTTGAATGCGCAGGCTAACGGCAGTTTGCTGGTTGGTGAACAATGCGGTTTCCGCGGTGATCACGTTCAGGTATGGGTCGATACCTAACCTATAGCGGTCGATCGCGATTTTGAGGTTTCGTTGCGCCGATCCCACGGCCGTATCCTGCTGCTTGATTTCGATGGACAAAATCCTCAGCGCGGCCAGGTTATCTTCCACGTTCTGAAACGCGGCTAAAACGGTCTGGCGGTAGTTCGCAATGGTCTCCAGGAAGTTGGCCTGAAACTGTTGCACGGTCGCCCTACGCAACCCCCCATCAAAAAGTGTTTCCGTAGCGCTGGGACCCACAGACCAAAATCGGCTTGGCCAGGTGAACCACTTCGTAAACGAAGTGGTCTCGAGCCCGGCGGACGCGCTCAATGTGACCGTGGGGTAATATGCAGCTACCGCTATGCCAATCTGGGCGTTGGCTTGAGCCATCAATCGCTCTGACGCGGCAATATCAGGGCGCCGTTCGAGCAATTGCGAGGGAACTACGTAAGGGATTGCCGGAGGATCTGCCTTCAGTGGCTCGGTCGAAATCGAGAAGGATGAGGCAGGCTGGCCTACCAGAGTTGCGACTGCATGTTCGAACTGGCTGCGCAGGATGCCGAGGTTAGTGTCCTGAGCCTGCGCGGATTCGAGCTGGGTCTCGGCCTGAGCCACAGCCTCATCCGAATCGATACCTGTTTCATAGAGTGCCTGAGTGAGTCTCAAAGATTCCTGGAAGGAGACTACAGTATCGTCCAACAGTTGTTTCAGCGCGTCCTGCCCGCGAATACTGAAATAATCCACAGCGACTTCCGCTTGCACCGTCAAGCGCGTATTTTCCAGATCGGCCGCGCTGGCCTGTGCTGCGTTCGCACTGGCTCTGACAGTGTTTCGGACGCGGCCGAATAAATCCGGCACCCAGGTGGCATCAAAGGGCAACAGATAGTCAGTGAGCACTTGTGGGGTAAGAGGAGTTCCGCCGGTGCCCGTGCCGGTCCCACTCGCTTGGCCGCTGGAGGTTGTCGCTGACTGGCGGCTATTTGTGATAGAGGGCCCTACTGTTACGGTTGGAAAGTACTGCGAGCGCGCTTGCCTTACCATGGAACGCGCTACCAGGAATGCCGCAGCCGCGGACGCGATATTCTGGTTCGATACATTCACCTGTTCTTCAAGGGCATTCAACTGCGGGTCGTTAAATATTTCCCACCATTTGCCCTTTAGCGCGGCGTCTTTCGGCTGCGCCACTCTCCAGCCATCGGTGGTTTGATAATCGGCTGGGGTAAGCTCTTTATAGGCTTCGGGAGCGGTCACCGAAGGCCTGTGATATTTGGGCCCTACTGTGCAGCCCGACAGCAATAATGCGCCGCTAAGCGCACAAGCTAGAAGTTGACGTGCACTCTTCACGGAGGTCGTGGCTATGTCGCGTTTCAAGAGTCCAACTCCATAGTTTCGATTGATCTCCGTCATCCCAACGTCTCCTGAGGAAGCTGGTCGGGAGCTTTGCGGTGCGAACGTGCCCAACGAATTCTTAAGCGATCGAGAAAGAGGTAAACAACAGGCGTGGTGTACAGCGTCAGCATCTGGCTCACGATCAAACCGCCGATAATCGTAATTCCCAGTGGCCGTCTCAATTCCCAACCTGTTCCGGTGCCGAGGGCAAGGGGGAGCGCGCCGAATATCGCTGCCATAGTCGTCATTAAAATGGGACGAAAACGCAGCAAGCAAGCCTGATAGATAGCTTCTTCCGGGCTCTTTTTTTCGATGCGTTCAGCGGCCAGAGCAAAATCGATCATCAATATGCCGTTCTTCTTCACGATACCAATGAGCAGGATGACACCAATTATTGCGATAACGCTTAAGTCTATGTGAAAAAGAAGCAGCGCGAGCACCGCGCCTACCCCCGCGGAAGGTAGCGTGGAAAGAATCGTGATGGGGTGAACAAAGCTCTCATAAAGAATTCCCAGCACGATGTAAACGGCCGCCAGCGCCGTTATGATCAGGAGCGGCTGTGTCGAAAGGGAAGCTTGGAAAGCCTGTAGGGTCCCGGAAAACATTCCGTGGATCGTTCCGGGCATCCCAATTCTCTGTTCCATCGCGATGATAGATTTGGCGGCATCACTGAGGGCAACGCCCGGAGCCAGATTAAAGGACACGGTCACGGAAGGGAATTGGCCCTGATGGTTCACGGCAAGCGGCGCCGTCGTGGTCTCAAAATGTGTAATTGCGTTCAGTGGGACTTCTTTTCCGGCAGATGCCTCGACGTAGACGTTTTTCAGGGCCTCGGGACTTTGCCAAAACTGCGGAGCTACCTCCATAACCACGTGATACTGGTTCAGAGCTGTATACATGGTAGAGACCTGCGACTGGCCAAAGGCTTCGTAAAGCGTGTTATCCATCATTTGTGGTGTGATGCCCAGCCTTGATGCTGTTTCCCGGTCGTACACGAGTTCGGCTTGCAGTCCGCTGTTCTGTTGATCCGTGTTGACGTCCGTAAGAATGCTCTGCTTTCGCATTTCGGAGAGCAGCGTGGGTCCCCATTTCACCAAATCGTCGAGACTGTCGCTTTGAATTGTGTACTGATATTGCGCACTGCTTTGCCTGCCGCCTATGCGCAAGTCCTGGCCTGCTTGCAGAAAAACCGTCGCTCCGGGGACGGATACAAGCTTCGGGCGCAAGCGGTTGATGACATCGCTGGCGGAAATCTTGCGCTCATTGAGAGGTTTTAGCGCCAGGTAAATGAAGCCGCTATTTGCCGCACCCTGGCCGCCTGTGAAGGCCATTACATTTTGAACAGCCGGATCCGTTTTGATCATATTGACGAAGCGTAGGGTGTCAGCTTGCATGGCCTGAAAAGAAATGTCCTGCTCGCCCTGAATGCCTCCGAAAACTGTGCCGTTATCCTGCTGGGGGAAAAAACCTTTGGGAACTATATAAAAGAGATAGCCGTTCAGCATGACGGTCAGTAGCAAGACAGTGAGCGTCAGGGCCGGGTGTTTCAGCACCCAGGCCAGAGTTCTCTCGTAGGCCGCAAGCACGGAGTTAAAGGCTCGCTCGCTAGCGCGAAATATTTTATTGTGATCCTCATCCCGTTGATGCTTGAGAAGCCTGGCGCACATCATGGGAGTTGTAGTGAGCGAAATAGCGAGCGAGATGATAATCGCAATGGACAAAGTGACGGCAAACTCGCGGAATAGCCTGCCGACGATACCGCTCATCAGCAGGATGGGAATGAACACGGCTACCAGAGAAATACTGATGGAAAGCACGGTGAAGCCAATCTCGCTTGCTCCTTTTAGGGCCGCGTCCATCGGGGAAAGCCCTTCTTCCAGGTAACGCGAGATGTTTTCAATCACAACAATGGCGTCGTCCACCACGAAGCCGGTGGCAATGGTCAGGGCCATCATGGACAGATTGTCGATGCTGTAGCTGCATAAATACATGATGGCGAACGTGCCGATCAAAGAGACCGGAACGGCCACGCTGGGGATAAGAGTGGCGCGCACGTTACGCAGGAAAAGAAAAACCACCAGGATCACCAGGGTAATGGATATGGCGAGCGTGCGCTCCACATCGCTTACGGACGCACGTATGGTGGTCGTGCGATCGAGCATAATGGTGAAATCCATCGCCGCGGGGATGGAAGCTTTCAAAGCGGGAATGGACGCTCGAATGCGATCGACGGTATCGATGATATTGGCGCCCGGCTGCCGGAAAATAATTAACAAGATGCCGGGCTTCCCGTTTACGAAACCGGCCGCTCGTATGTTCTCCACGGAATCCACTACGTCGGCAAAATCGGAGAGCTTGACGGCGGCACCGTTGTGATAACCGACGACCAGAGGTTTGTAATACTCGGCTTTAAGGAGCTGATCGTTGGTGGTTATATCGGCGGTTCCTGTGTCGTCCGATATTTGACCTTTGGGTGAATTGGCGTTCTGTTTGCTCAACAAGGACGCAACGTCCTGCAGTCCAAGGCCGTAGTTATTCAACTGGGTTGGATTAATTTCCACGCGCACGCCGGGCAAGGAACTCCCGCCCACGCTCACCTGGCCGACGCCTTCAATTTGCGAAAGCCTCTGCTGAATGATGGTGGAGGCTGCGTCGTACATGGGGCCGCGATCGTAAACGTCCGAGGTGAGCGCGAGAATCATGATCGGCGCATCCGCGGGATTTACTTTCCTGTAGGTTGGATTGCTCGGCAGGTTTGCCGGCAGGTAGCTGCGCGCGGCGTTGATAGCGGATTGAACGTCCCTAGCCGCGCCGTTTATGTCGCGATTCAAATCGAATTGAAGCGTGATGCTTGTGGTTCCAATGCTGCTGGTAGACGTCATCTCGGTGACGCCTGCAATTCGGCCAAACTGGCGCTCGAGCGGAGTAGCCACGGAGGAAGCCATGATCTCCGGGCTCGCTCCCGGCAAGCCGGCGCCGACAGAAATTGTGGGGAAGTCAACCTGGGGCAGGGCTGCCACCGGCAATTCTTTGAACGCCACCGCACCTGCAAGGGCCAAGGCGACGGTTAGAAGTGTGGTGGCGACTGGCCGCTCTATGAATGGAGAGGATAGGCTCATGGCTAATCTGCCGGCACAGACTCCGGGGCTCCTTGGCCGCTGCGTCCGGTCCGCCAGGCCGAAGCTTTCTTTGCGAGGCGGTCAAAGTAAATATAAATGACGGGCGTGGTGTAGAGTGTCAGCACTTGGCTGAGCAGCAGGCCGCCCACCATGGAGATGCCCAGAGGACGCCGCAGCTCGGATCCGATTCCTGAACCCAGCGCGAGCGGGAGACCTCCGAGCAGAGCGGCCATGGTGGTCATCATGATGGGGCGGAAACGCAGCAGGCAAGCCTCATAGATCGCTTCCTCAGAGCTTTTGCCTTCCTTGCGCTCCGCTTCCAACGCGAAATCGATCATCATAATGCCGTTCTTTTTAACGATGCCGATTAACAGAATGATACCTATCAGCGCCACGACGCTCAGTTCGGAGCCGCAAATCAACAGAGCCAGGATCGCGCCAACACCCGCGGAAGGCAGTGTGGATAGAATCGTGAGCGGATGAATGTAGCTCTCGTAAAGAATACCCAGCACGATATAGACGGTTACGAGCGCCGCCAGAATCAATATCGGCTCGTTGCTCAACGATGCCTGGAACGATGCGGCAGTGCCCTGAAACGCGGCCTGAATACTGAGCGGCATTCCGATTTCCTGCTGGGCCTTTTCAATCGCCTTGGTCGCTTCACCCAAGGAAGCGTTGGGCGCCAGATTGAATGACAGCGTCACCACAGGGAATTGTCCCTGATGGTTGACCGACAGCGGCGCGGTCTTGGATTCAAAGTGGGTGAAAGCGCTAAGTGGAACGGCAGCTCCATTCGCGGATGTCACGGCCGCGGGATTCGCCGAACCCGAGCTCGGCAGCGCCGACGAAGAGGCCGACGGACTTGGCGAGCCAGTCGATCCTCCCGTAGCTGTTGTGGCGGTTACGATACCGTTTGCGGTGCTACTCGCAGGAGAGGAGCCGGTCGTGGTTGCCGAGGGAGCAATGGCCGACCGCACGTAGATGTCTTGCAGTTTCGCCGGGTTTTTCTGAAACTCCGGCATGGTTTCGATGATTACGTGGTACTGGTTCAGTTGCGTGTACATCGTGTCCACTTGCCGTTGGCCAAATCCGTCATAAAGCGTCTGATCGATCATGTTCGGCGTGATTCCCATGCGCGAAGCCGTCACTCGATCGATTACCAAGGAGGCCGCCAATCCTTGCGTCTGCTGATCCGTGGCAAGATCCTCCAGTTCCGGAATTTGCTTTAGTTTGGCCACCAGCTTTGCGGTCCACAAGTTCAGCTCATTGGCGTCCGGATCTTCCAGAGTGTATTGATATTGGGTGCGGCTTACGCGATCGTCCACGGTGATGTCCTGGACGGGCTGCATGTAGAGCGTGATTCCTTCAATCTTTTCCAAATTGGGCTGCAAACGGCGAATTACGTCAGACGCGTTCATCTTGCGTTGATTAAGTGGTTTCAGATTAATCAGCATGCGGCCGCTGTTCAGTGTTTGATTGGTGCCGTCGATTCCGATGAAGGAGGAAAGACTATCGACCGCGGGATCCTTCAAGATCACTTCGGTCAGTTGTTGTTGTTTCTGCGCCATGGCCGGAAACGAAATGGACTGCGACGCTTCTGAAATACCCTGGATGATGCCGGTATCCTGCACCGGGAAAAATCCTTTGGGCACGATAATGTACAGGATAACGGTGAGGACCAGGGTGGCGAGCGCAACAAACAGCGTCGCGGTCTGATGCTTCAGCACCCACTTAAGCGTACGTCCGTAAAAAGCGATGACACTCTCAAACGCATGCTCCGATACCTGGTAGAAGCGCCCGCGTTGCGATTCCGGCTTATGTTTGAGCAACTTGGCGCACATCATCGGTGTGAGCGTCAAAGAAACGACCGCGGACACGAGAATGGTTACGCTCAGGGTAACCGCAAACTCACGGAAAAGCCTTCCGACGATGTCCCCCATGAAGAGCAGGGGAATCAAAACAGCAATCAGGGAAATCGTCAGCGAAACGATGGTGAATCCGATCTGTTCCGACCCTTTCAACGCGGCCTGCAGCGGTGGATCGCCTTGTTCGATGAAGCGAACGATGTTCTCGATCATGACGATGGCATCGTCCACCACAAATCCTGTTGAAATCGTCATGGCCATCAAAGTTAAATTGTTCAGGCTATAGCCCGCCAAGTACATCACGCCGAAAGTGCCTACGATGGATAGAGGCACGGCCACGCTCGGAATGATCGTGGCGGAAAGATTTCGCAAGAAAAGGAAAATGACCATCACGACCAACGCAATCGTCAGCATCAATTCGAATTCGACATCCTCCACTGATGCGCGGATGGTCGTTGTACGGTCCGTAAGAACGATCACGTTAACCGACGCAGGCAAGTTACTTTGCAACAGGGGTAAGAGCTTTTTCACTCGGTCCACAACTTGAATGATGTTGGCGCCCGGTTGCCGCTGGATGTTCATAATCACGGCGGGTGTAGTGTTCATCCAGGCCGCTTGCTTTGTATTCTCAACGTCGTCAATCACGCGCGCCACGTCCGATAGAAAAACGGGGCTCTGGTTGTGATAGGCCACGACCACGTGTTGGAAATCCTTGCTGGTTAGCAACTGATCGTTGGCGTCGATCTGATAATCCTGATGCGGGCCATCAAAATTGCCCTTGGCCAGATCGAGGCTGGTGTTCTGAACGGCCGTCCTTACGTCTTCCAGGTTGATACCGTAGGAAGATAGCGCCGTCGGATTTATTTGGATTCGTACCGCGGGCTTCTGCCCTCCGCTGATGCTCACCAGGCCAACGCCGGTTACTTGCGCGATCTTTTCCGCAAGGCGCGTGTCCGCCAGATCCTCCACTTGCGAAAGCGGGATGCTGGAAGAGGTCAACGCTAGAGTCAAAATCGGCGCATCCGCGGGGTTGGTCTTGCTGTAGATAGGTGGAACTGGAAGATCGGCCGGCAAATAGCTTTGGGCCGCGTTGATTGACGCTTGCACTTCCTGTTCCGCGACGTCGATGTTTAAATCGAGCGAGAATTGTAAAACGATGACTGAGCTTCCGTCCGAGCTCGTCGAAGTCATCTGATTCAGACCGGGCACCTCGCCAAATTGCCTTTCCAGAGGTGCGGTTACCGCTGAGGCCATCACGTCCGGGCTGGCCCCGGGATAAAACGTCACGACTTGGATGATGGGGTAGTCGACTTCCGGGAGTGCAGAAACCGGAAGCTGCAAGTACGCCACGAATCCTGCGAGCATAATCGCTGCCATTAGCAGCGAGGTGGCGACCGGCCGAAGAATAAATGGGCGAGACGGACTCACGGATGGGCTCCCCCGCTGGTGCTGGGACTGGCGTTCGGACTTGCCGGCGCCTGAGTGCCGTTAGTTGCGCCACTGCCGCCGCTACTTCCGTTGCTTCCACCGCTGCTGCTAGCTTTAGTGATCGTAACTTTTGCGCCGTTTTGCAATTTGTCGAACCCGTTCACTGCAATTTCGTCGCCGGCATTCACACCTTGCACCGCCGCGGTATTGCCATCCGTAGTGCCCACCGTGACCGTGTGCAATGTTGCTGTATTGTCTGAACCGATTACGTAAACAAAGGCCCCTTGGGCGTTGCGCTGAATGGCCGCGGTCGGCAGCAGTACGACCCCGCGCTTTGTATCGACCAACAATCTGGCGTTCACAAACTGATTTGGAAACAGCGCGAGATCCTGGTTTTGAAAAATTGCCTTCAGTTTCACCGTACCGGTGGTCTGGTCAATCTGGTTGTCCAGCGTCAGCAGCGAGCCCGACGCCAGCTTTGTGGTTTGGTCGCGCGCGAACGCATCTACCGGCAGCTTTTGGCCGCTGCGCATCTGTTTCTGAATCTGAGGCAGATAATCTTCCGCCACACTGAAAATGACGGTGATAGGTTGGAGCTGAGTAATCACAACCAGCGCAGTAGTGGCGCCGGAAGTAACGATGTTGCCGGGGTCGACCAGGCGAAGTCCCACGCGGCCTTCTATCGGTGCGACAATCCGGGTGTAATCGACGTTTGTCGCCGCGCTTGCAACCGTCCCTTCATCCTGCTTGACCGTTCCTTCATCCTGTTTGACCGTCTGGGTCTGGTCGTCCAGTTGCTGCTTTGCGATGGCGTTCCGGCTGTAGGCCTGTTGATAGCGGTCTAAATCGATCTTCGCTTCACTCAATACTGCTTGGTCTTTTGCCAGCGTGCCCTGCGCTTGTGTCAGCGCGGCCTGATAAGGTCGTGGGTCTATCTCAATCAGGAGATCTCCTTTGCGAACCATTTGGCCTTCGCTGTAGGCCACGTTTGTGATTTGGCCGTCCACGCGGCTGGTAATTGTCGCGGTATAGACCGGAGTAACCGTTCCCAGAGCATTGATGTAAACGCCAATGTCGCCGGTCCGTGCAGCAGATGTTTGAATTGGAACGCCGGGACGCGGCTGTTTGGCCAGAGCCTTGGCAGCTTCGGCGGCCTTCACATGCTGGCGATAAAAATAGAAGCCCCCGAGAAGCAGCACCAAGATGACGATGATCCAAACCCAAGGATGATGCTTGCGAGGGCGATCGTCAGCATGAGCGGGGGATTTGGGCTGAGGCGGGGCCACCGCCGGCGGTGCGGTCGCCGTGGTGCTGGGAGAGTCTTGGGTGCTGATTGTTACTGGTGCGTTCGGCCCGCCCGGGGCGTTGGGTGTGCCGGGAGTGTTCGACCCGCTGGCGGAACTTGGAACGTTGGGAGAGTTCGGAGTGCTCGGCGGATTATCGGGCAATTTGTAGTTCCTCTTTTTCAGGATAGGATCGTGAGCCGTTCGGGCCTTGCTATCGAAGTATGTCCAGTCTTCCGCGTCCCTATGATTTAGCGCCAGCTCGTTACGGGTAGCTTGGCTGTGAGTGGTCCGGGCCGCCCATACTTCGGGAGAGCCGCCTGCAATGATAACTTATGCCGGGTTTTGTTCGTTTTGCTTTTCATTCACCTCAACCGCCGGAGCACAATCTCAGCTAACCCGGGTACACACACATATAGCTCCATATCACCCACTTCTTTCCGACGATTTAGACCGGCATTTGGTTACACAAATCCGCCGCACCTGATGGCGAAAGAGGTGTACGTCGTCGTTCGCATTGCGCCTCCGGTCATGGCCAGCCCAACGAACTACAAGCCTTGTTTGCGATTTACAGCGAGAGGGGAAAGCAGACCATATCTGAACATATACCCGCCGAAAACACGATTGAACTGTCTTCAAATGTTCCAAAAGAGGACTCCATTCAGGGCCGGGAGCTTCGTCAAGCGGCGTTCGGAAAAATACCAGGGGGGGACGCATCTTGCATCTAGCAAGGAGCGCCGCTTGATTTTCAGGCTGGTGCTTAATTAATGGGTTTCACCGCTTCGGCGGGCACTCCGTTATCCACGATGTTCTCACCGAACACGATTGGACTCTGGCCCGCTCCGCCGTTGAACAAGAAGCCGTCAAAGTTGGCCTGGTCTCCCACGGTTATGCCGTTGAATCCATTGGCTGCGCTTCCTCCGAAGGTTGTTTGCGTGCCGGTTTGGACCTGAATAGTTGAAATCGCATTGTCATTGAAGAAATTATTTAGTCCGTTGACCGTCAGATTCGGCGAAGTGATAGTGGAAACGGTGCCACTAAATTGAGTCGGTTCCAATTCGATTTGATCCGCCGTGGTCGTGGAAATGTCACCGGCGGTGGTAATTCCAGTGGAATCGATCAGCACATTTTGGCCAACCACCAAATCTCTTGAACCAGCGAATGTGAGGCCTGCGGGTAAAGTCTGTCCGGCGGGCACTCCCACGGAAAACCCTGCACTCGTAGCGGGGAGCACGAGCGTAAGCACTTCGCCGACTGTTACGTCTTGAGTATTGCCCGCCGGTACCTGGGTCACAAGGACCATTGGTGTCGGCGTCGTAGCGACGATCGTGCCTTCGAATGCCTGCCCGAAGGTGAAGCCGCTGTCGTCTGTAACGGAGGTCGCCGACAGCACCAGAGGAGACGTGTCGCTAACACTGTAATTAATACTCACGATCTGGTTGGTCAAAACACAGGTCAAGTTGTTTGCACTACAGCTCGAGAACCCGCTAAAGGTAGCATTAGTGTCCGGCGTAACCGTGACAGCCTGACCCGTCGCACTGTCGGTCAGGGTGAAGCTGCTGGTCAAGACACTTGTCACTGGGCCATCGACGTTGTTGACGTCAATCAGGTTGCCGTCCCCGCCCGGCACCGTTGTTACACCCACCCCAACGATGGGATTAATCGTGAAAGTGGTGGTCGTTCCCGCCGTCGCGCCTACCAGGGAATCGGCCACACTAAATTCTATGGACACATTTGTGGGCTGACCTCCCGAAAGTTTTACCGCGTTAGGAAACGGCACGTTTACGAAACTAGGCGTCAGCGTAGGCGACAGTTCACATACCGCGGGCGTCGCTGCCGCTGTGCACGAGTTGGGAGGCGTTGCTGTATCCTTGTCTGTCGAGTTCGGATCGACGTTGACCGCTACCGTGGCAGTCCCGAACGTAATCAGGACAGCGGTGTAAGTGCCAGGCGCTACACTCGTGGTCGCGAGCACATCAGACTGCTGCGACGTCTGCATGTTCTCGAGTTGCACGGTCATAGGCAAGTCGGGAAGCAGGCTTTGAGCTCCGCTGCAATCCGTTGCAAATGCATTGGCGCTGGTAAGCAAACACGCGCTCGTGATCTGAATATCGAACGACAACACGCCGACGTTGGATGGTTGGTCGGAGATCGAGACGGCAACCGGGACTTCCGATGAGCTTTGACCGCTTCCGCCGCAGCCGCCGAAGCAAACCAGCAGCAAAAGTAATACTGACAGCGCCGAAATCTTCTTGCCCACGTTAAAGACCCTCCCCCAAAATTTAATGCACGCCTATTTGATGCAACTTCTCGTCGACCTCTGCAGCCGGTAAGTCTTGTATCGCCCTCAAAGGCATCGCTAGCACACGAATTACTGTTCAGAGAACCGTCTTCCTAGGAGTCTAACGCGATTCCTAATCGCCAGCGAGGTATTCACGGAAATATTCCGTGGCTGCAACTCACCTGCTGCCGGACAAAGTCAGCAGCGATGGGGTTGCTGGACAGCCGCACACATTTAAGATTCCTTTCGCAGGCCAAACCAATTAATCTGGCATTCAAATTTTGGGCTTCCGAAGAGTCTGGTATCGAGGGCCGATGAAACTCTTGGATCTTTGTTTTGGAAAACCGCTGGCAGCGTCGGACGAGCGGGCCGAACAGCTCGGCATCGCGTCCGGCATCCCTATCTTCGGATTGGATGCGCTCAGCTCCGCCGCATATGGGCCGGAAGCCGCGCTCACGCTTTTGATTCCGTTGGGCGCCGCGGGGATTGCTTACATCGTCCCGATCAGTACGAGCATCATCGTGTTGCTCGCCATCGTCTATTTTTCCTACCGGCAAACAATTGCGGCGTATCCGGGCGGCGGAGGCTCCTACACGGTCGCTTCGGAAAATCTGGGCGTGTTCGCGGGATTACTTGCAGCTTCTGCACTGATGATCGACTACATCTTGACCGTAGCTGTCGGGATTTCTGCCGGAGTTGGCGCACTCGTTTCCGCGCTTCCGAACCTGCTTCCGCACACGCTGCTGCTGTGCCTGAGCATCTTGGTGCTAATCACATTTATCAATCTGCGAGGAATGCGGCAGGCCGGCATCATTTTTATGCTTCCCACCTACTTGTTCATCGGGAGTTTGCTTGCGGCGTTGGCGTTCGGAGTCTTTAAGTCCATCATGGCCGGCGGACATCCCGTTCCAGTCGCAATGCCGCCTCCGGCGCCTTCTTCTGCGGTCGCCGCGGCGAGTGTTTGGTTGTTGCTGCAATCTTTTTCGAATGGCTGCACGGCCATGACCGGCGTGGAGGCTGTCAGCAACGGCGTTCGCGCATTTCGCGAGCCCGTTGTGGACACTTCCCGCCGAGTTCTGACGATTATTATCGCGCTCTTGATGGTGATGCTTGCGGGGATCGCTTATCTCGTCCGCGCCTACCACATCGCGGCTACGGACCCGGGGCAGCCGGGATATCAAAGTGTTTTGTCCATGATCGTTGCCGCAGTCGCGGGCCGCGGAATTTTTTATTACGTCACCATCGGCTCTGTTCTGGCCGTTCTTGCATTGTCGGCGAATACCGCGTTTGCTGACTTCCCGCGGTTGTGCCGGGCGATTTCATTGAATGGCTACCTTCCGGATTCTTTCAGTCTTCGTGGACGCCGCTTGGTTTATTCGCAAGGAGTTTACGTCCTTGCAATTCTCGCTGGCTCTCTCCTGGTCGTTTTCCGGGGTGTGACCAATAGGCTCATTCCTCTTTACGCGGTCGGCGCCTTCCTCGCCTTCACCCTTTCGCAAGCCGGAATGGTGGCGCACTGGAAAAAGAACAGGGGCCCCGGCGCGGGCCGAAGCATGTTCGTCAACGGGCTGGGAGCCATCGCTACCGGCGCGACCGTAATCGTCGTTCTGGTTGCAAAGTTTATCGAGGGAGCTTGGGTTACAGCGGTGCTCATTCCCGCGCTGCTTTTGCTCATGATGGCCGTGAAGCGTTATTTTGTGCGCGTTGAAGATGAAATACTCACTCAAGAACCTTTGGAAATCGCGCCAGTCAAGCCGCCGCTGGTAGTCTTGCCGATTTACAGGTGGAGCAAGCTGATCCAGAAGGCGCTTCAATTCGCATTAACAATTTCCGCTGACATTCATGTCGTACACGTTTGTAGAGAAGATCAGAAAGAACAGCTGAAGGACGAGTGGGCCGCGCTGGTCGAAGAGCCGGCCCGCCGAGCCGGGCTGCCGGTGCCGAAATATGTCGAACTGCGATCACCGTATCGGCTTGTGATTACGCCCGTCGTTGACTACGTCTTGATGCTGCAGGTGGAAAACCCGGACCGCCAAATAGTCCTGATCGTTCCTGAATTAATCGAGCTCCATTGGTATCACTATTTTCTGCAGAGCAATCGCGGCGAACTGTTGAAAGGTCTCATGCTTCTGCGGGGAAATCAGAATATCGCCATCATTAATTTGCCGTGGTATCTGACCGGAACCTAAGCCATGCGGCTGCTATCGCCCGCGCGGCTTTGCGTTTGTCTTCGCTCGTGCGCTCTTGAGTTTCGACCCTTTCTTGGCCAGCGGTACGGGCGTGGCCGCGGCACTCTGGAGTAGAAGCAGGAACGCTTGCGCGTCCCGCGAAAGAGCACGGTGCCGGGGATGAATCACATCCAGGTTCCGTCGTAGCGGCTCGGCGTTGATGATTTCGATCGCTACGAGCTTGCCTCGTCTAAGCTCCGTGGTCACCGCAATCTGCGGAAGGAAGCTGAGCCCCAGCTTGCGTTCCACCATTTTCTTTGCCGCTTCAATTGTTTCCACTTCCAAAACCACGTTCGGCAGCAGCCCCGCGCGCCGGAAGAGGCCCTGGCTTAGCGTCCAGTCGCTCGATCCGCGGTCGAAAAATATGAGCGGCCACGACTCCGTTTCCTCCAGGCGGACTCGGCTTTGTTGCGCCGCCGCGTGTGCCGGGTGGCCAACGAGAATCAACGGATCGTCGCGCAACGTAGTGGTTTCTACTTCCGGATGATGCAGGGAGCGCGCCACGCCGATATCGGCCTCGCCGTCCAGGACCATCTTTAAGACCTGCAGCGAGGTACCCGAGCGAAGGTTCACCAGTACTTTCGGATGCTTCGACTGGTACTCCTTCATCACGTCGGGCAAAAAGTATGTGCAGATGGATAGAGCCGCGGCGATGTTCAACACACCGCTCTCGGAAGGCTGTGATACATGTACGGCTTGCCGCGCCAGCGCGACGGTCCGCAGCAATTGCTCGGCGACCGGCCGCAGCGCCTTCCCGGCAGGGGAGAGTAAGACGTTGGAATGCACGCGGGTAAAGAGCTTAACGCCGAGCGAAACTTCTAACGCGCGGATACGCGCGCTGACCGCGGGCTGGCTCACGCGCAACGCTCCCGCTGCGCGATGAAATCCGCCATATGTCACCACCGCCAGGAATGTTTCTACCTGGTCGATTTCCACAAGCCACCTCCGGCTACGGGTTTTCCCATAGAACGATTGTACCGGAACCGATAACATAATTCTATCAATATGATAAGGACAATCAGTTTGACTGATAGGCCCGGCCGCCTCATACTCGCCTACGGTGCCGCATGGCGCTACGCGGCACGACGATTTGCCTCGCGAAGTTTCAGACCTGGGTTTTCAGCAGAGCTTTCAACCACAAAGTATTTAAAGAGAGGCGACACAAATGGCCAGCAACGGAACATCTTCGAACGGCAATTCCTCAAACCACGGTATGGACTGGGAAACGAATCCCCGCTGGAAGGGCGTCACTCGCCCTTATCCTGTCGCAGACGTCGAAAAATTGCGCGGGTCGGTTCATGTCGAGCACACCCTGGCAAAGCTGGGCGCTGAGCGACTGTGGAAATTGCTGCACGAAGAAGAGTACGTTCCGGCATTAGGCGCCATGACGGGCAATCAAGCTGTCCAACAGGTGAAGGCCGGCCTGAAGGCGATTTATGTGAGCGGCTGGCAGGTTGCCGCCGATGCCAATGACTCCGGGCAAATGTACCCGGATCAAAGTCTCTACCCCGCCAACAGCGTCCCAAGTCTTGTGCGTCGAATTAATCAAGCGCTCACGCGCGCGGACCAAGTTCACCACGCCGAAGCGAAGGACGACACCTACTGGTTCGCTCCCATGATTGCAGACGCCGAAGCTGGCTTTGGCGGCAACCTGAACGCGTTTGAGCTGATGAAGGCCATGATCGAAGCGGGCGCGGCATGCGTCCATTTTGAAGACCAATTGTCTTCTGCCAAGAAATGCGGCCATCTGGCGGGAAAAGTTCTGGTGCCAACGATTGAGGCCATTCACAAATTAGTTGCTGCGCGGCTGGCGGCGGACGTGATGGGCGTTCCCACGTTGCTCATGGCGCGCACCGACGCCGATAGCGCCACGCTTCTTACCAGCGACATCGACCCGCGCGACCGTGAATTCATTACCGGCGAACGTACTGCCGAAGGATTCTTCCGCATTCGCGGCGGCACTGACTCCGCCATTGCCCGCGGCCTGGCCTATGCCCCGTACGTGGATTTGCTCTGGTGCGAGACTTCCAAGCCGGATCTAGCGGAGGCACGGAAGTTTGCGGAAGGGATTCACGCAAAGTACCCGGACAAAATGCTGGCTTATAATTGTTCGCCTTCGTTCAATTGGAAGAAGAATCTCGACGACGCCACCATCGCTCGATTCCAGCGCGAACTCGCATCGATGGGCTACAAATTCCAATTCATCACCCTGGCCGGTTTCCATGCGCTCAACCTGACCATGTTCGATCTCGCCCGCACCTATAAACAGAGCGGCATGACCGCCTACTGCGAGCTGCAAGAAAAGGAATTCGATTCAGAGCGGAACCACGACTACGAAGCCGTGAAACATCAGCGCTTCGTCGGCACCGGATATTTCGACGCGGTCCAGCAGGTGATTACCAGCGGTACCGCTTCCACCACCGCGCTCGAAGGATCCACTGAGTCAGCTCAATTCGATCATTCGAAGCCGGCCGCGCCCGCAAACGAATCGAAGTCTGCGCAAGCGCCAAAACCCACGGAGCGCCGCGTGCCGGCTATGGCGGCAAAATCGGCTAGCACCGCTGCCGACTAGCTGTGTTGAGCTAACACGATCTTCGAAGTGGTCACGGCTTGTCCCACGTGCCGCTGCGTATGATCGGCCACGTGGACAAGCAGGCCGCCTAGCGTAGTTGGCAATTCCTTTTTCCCGACAGCGCGCGGCTCTTTAAGCCGGGCTACATCGAACGCGCGAATTCGCGCCGCGCTCTTTCGCAGCGCCAAGTTCAATTCCGCAAATAGTTCCTCGCGTTTCGCACCAGGATCCAACTCGCTGTTCATCGCCGCTAGTTGTGCCTCGCTCAGTTGGTTTCCTTCCGCATAAGTCAGCAACCGGTCAATGCTGCGCGCAATATGTCGCAAATGAAACGCCACTGGCGCAATTCCCGCAGGCCGCGCGTTCAATTCCGCATCGCTAAGCGGCCCGCACCATCGCTCCAGATCCTCCTTAGCAAATTCGAGCGCGTGCAACACAGCCCGCGGCACCGCCGGTACATCGGCTAACGTACCGCGCAACCACGGCTCCGCTAATTTGTTCGCTTCCATCGACTTTCGCCCTCCCGTCCAGCTTTAACCTTCAGCAGACGTCCAGAGGCATTGCGATTCTTGAGTAGCTCCGCCTTGTCATCCGCAACCCTGTGGGATAGAGTAGCCGCCTTCTCAGCGGGGCGAAACCAAAATGCCAGTAGCAGCGGGACGGGAAAAACTGAAGGTCTTAATCCGCCGCTCTGCGATTCAGAAGCGCGTTCGCCAGGTCGCACATCAAATCACTAAGGATTTCAAGGGAGAGCGCGTCCACCTCGTCGGAGTGCTGAAAGGTGCGTGCATTTTTCTCTCCGACCTTGTCCGCGAGCTGAGCCTCGATACTTCAATCGATTTCATCGCCGTGTCTAGTTACGGCAAAGGAAAACAATCTTCGGGCCAGGTGCGCGTTCTGAAAGACCTCGACAGCAGCATCCAGGGCCTCAACGTTGTGGTGGTCGAAGATATACTGGATACCGGCTTGACGCTGAGCTACCTCCTGCGCATTTTGCAGCAAAGAAAACCGAAAACTTTGCGGGTGGCAGCGCTTCTGGATAAGCCTTCACGCCGGATTAAAGATGTGAAGGCGGACTATATCGGTTTTAAAATCCCCAACGAGTTTGTGGTTGGCTACGGCCTGGATTACGCAGAACGCTATCGCAACTTGAAAGACGTCTGCATTCTCAGCCTTCCGACGGAATAACATGCCGCAAAAAGAATCCGAAATCGCGCGATTGATCGACCACACACTGCTGAAGCCCGAAGCCTCGCGCGAAGATATCCAGCGGCTGTGCGAGGAAGCCATCGATTCCGGTTTTGCCACCGTGTGCGTGAATCCCTGGAATGTTTCGCAGGCTGCCGAATTGGTGCGCGGAAGCGAGGTGCGCGTCTGCGCTGTCGTTGGATTTCCTCTCGGCGCGACGCTCCCCATCGTAAAGGAATTTGAAGCGGGAGAAGCGCTCAAGGCCGGCGCGCAGGAAATCGATATGGTCATTAATGTCGGCGCGCTGAAATCCGGCCAGGAGGCTCTGGCAGAAGCTGACATTCGCGGAGTCGCCGACGCGAGCCATCGCGCGGGCGCGCTGTGCAAGGTAATTCTCGAGACCGCACTCTTAACCCGGGAAGAAAAAGTCCGCGGCTCGCTCCTGGCCAAAAAAGCCGGCGCCGATTTCGTCAAGACTTCGACAGGGTTTGGCCCTGGCGGTGCTACGGTGGAAGATGTGCGCTTGATTCGAGAAACTATCGGCAGCGGAACCGGAATCAAGGCGGCTGGGGGTGTACGCACCCTGGAAGATCTGCGGAAAATGGTGGAAGCGGGCGCCACCCGCATCGGCACAAGCTCAGGCGTGAAGATCATCGAACAACTCCGCGGCGCGAATCCCGCCGGCGGCGCTGATTCATCCGGCGCGAGCGGCAAATATTAAGCACGCTAAATTGTCCGGATTTCTGCCCCAAGCAACCGTCGTACGCCTGATATAATTAATCGATTGCGGCACTCGCGGCGCGCGAATAGTCTCTTGCTGCGTGCGGTCATTGCGACTACCTCGGCGGGGGCCGAGGCGCTCCATCCACAGAAAAATGGAATCTACAGGCCTCAATCCGAAGCTGGATCTCCCGGCGGAGACTCTCGCGATTCTCGCGGAGATTAGCGAGGAAATTAACGCCTCGCTGAATTTGGACGAAGTGCTCGCGGGCGCTGCGGCGCAAATTAAGCGGCTGATCGATTATGAAATCTTCGCGGTCGTGTTGCCCGAAGAGGGAACCGACCAGATGTATTTTCGCTTTGCCATCGGTCATCGCCCGGAGGTGGTGAAGCACTGGCGAATTCCCATGGCCGAGGGAATCATCGGTTCGACCGCGGCCACGGGCCAGCCGATCCGCGTCGCCGACGTCCGCAAGGACCCGCGCTATTTGAATGCGCTGGACGCGGTCAGATCGGAATTGGCCGTTCCGCTGATTGTGCGCGGCCGCGTGATTGGCGTGCTCGACATCGAAAGCAGCCAGGTCGATTATTTCACGCGCGATCAGCAGAACATCCTCGCGCTGGTCGCGAGCCGCATTGCCGGAGCCATCGAAAATGCCCGGCTGTTCGAGCACGAAAAAAATCAATCCGAGACGCTGTTGCTCCTGAATGAAGTGGCCCGCGAAGCGAATTCTTCGCTTTCCGTCGAAGAAGTCCTGCGCCGTGCCGCGGAACTCACCAAGCGCCTGATCGATTACCAGATTTTTTCCATTTTGCTTTACGACGAGAACGACAAGCTATTTCACCATCGCGTCACCGTGAAATTCGGCCAGCGCACCCAGGAAAAATACGCGGTGCCCGGACACGAAGGAATCGTTGGCGCGGCGGCGTCTACCCGGCGTCCCGTGGTGGTTCCGGACGTAAAGCTGGATCCGCGCTATCTAATGGTGAATCCCGAGACACGCTCCGAAATGGCCGTGCCCATGCTCTATAAAGACCGCGTGATCGGAGTGATGGATCTCGAGAGTCCGCAGCTCAACTATTTCACTCCCGATCACGTTCAGGCGCTTTCGATTCTCGCCGCGCATCTGGCCGTCTCGATTGAAAACGCGCGGCTCTACGAACAGGTAGCGCGAGACGAAGCGCGCATGGAACGCGACCTGAGCGCCGCGCGGCGTATTCAGGGCGCGCTGCTGCCGCGTTTGCCTGGGCCGGAGTTCGGCCTCGATATTGCCGCGCGCGTGGTTTCTTCCCGCGAACTTAGCGGCGACCTCTACGATTTTCTGCGCTACGGTCCGCAGGAATTGGCCATTGCCATGGGAGACGTCAGCGGGAAGGGAAGTGCCGCCGCGCTCTACGGCGCTGTCGCGATTGGCACTTTACGCAGCATTGCTCCGCAAAAACATCGTCCGGCAGAAATGCTTACCGCCATCAACGGATTTCTCGGGGACCGCCGTATCGAAGGTCGTTTTATGACCTTATGTTTTGCAACGTGGCACCGCGGGCGGCACAAGCTGCGCATCGCAAACGCCGGCCAGGAGCAGCCTCTTCTGTATCACGACGGCCGCTGCGAACGAATCCCGCTGGAAGGTTTTCCGCTCGGCATGTTTGAAACGGCTGTGTACGATCAAAAGAGCTACATTCTCAATGCGGGCGATATCGTGGTGTTTTACTCCGACGGCATCGGCGACACGCAGAATCCAACGACGTCGGAATTTTATGGCCATGACCGTCTGGGAGCGCTCATTTCAGAAAATCACAAGCTATCGGCCGACGGAATAGCCGATCGCATTTTGGAGGCGGTTGACACTTTCTCGGACGGGCGCCACGCGTTTGACGACCGCACCCTTGTAGTGTTGAAAGTGAAATGACGCTCGCGGCTATTTAGCCTGGGAATCTCACGGCCCGCACAGCCATTTCTGCGCGCCCGATCCGTCATTCCGAGCGAAGCGAGGAATCTGTTCTTGCCGCTGATTTCCGTCCTTCAACCTCAGCGTTCTCCCCACCGAAGCTTGCTGCGCAATACTTCGTAATAGGTCTTTCGGGGCGGCCGCACGAACTTCACTTTGGACGAGGACTTAGTGATGACCACGTGATCCTTGGGCTCGAGTTGAAATCCAGTTTGCCCGTCGAGCGTTAAGTACACCGGCTCATCCGCCGCAGTAAAGTCCAGCTCCACGCGCGATGTATCCGGAATCACCAGCGGGCGATTCGTCAGCATGTGCGGGCAGATCGGCGTAATCACGAACGCATCGAGGTCCGGCTGAATAATCGGTCCGCCCGCCGCAAGCGAGTAAGCTGTCGAGCCGGTCGGAGTCGCCACGATAATTCCGTCTGCGCGGTAGCGCCCCACGTGGCGAGTGTCCACAAAAACGTCAAAATCCAGCATGCGCGCAAGCGCCGCCTTATTTGCCACCGCTTCGTTCAACGCAGTTTCTCGCTGAGCGCCTTTTCCGCTTCGCAAAATCTCCGCTTCGAGCATCATGCGTTCTCCGATGCGATGCTCGCCCTTCAAGACCTGCTCAAGAAGTGGATAGAGTTCGTCGAGAGTAACGCTGGTGAGGAATCCGAGGCCGCCCAGATTAACCGCCAGAATGGGGACATTTTGTCCGTGAAGTGCGCGCGCCGCGGAAAGAAGTGTGCCGTCGCCGCCGAGAACAATAATCAGGTCCGCTTTCTGGCCTAGAGCTTCGCGAGCTAACGCTGGAAAAGTCGTGTGGATGCAGCTTTCGGTTTCCAGGTCAACAAACACCTCGATATTTCGAGCTCGCAGCCATTCCGCCAGCGGCGGAACAACCGACGACACCATTTCCTTGACCGGTTTGCAGATGATGCCAGCGGCGCGGATCATATGTTTGGACGCAAATTCTACTCTACCCGCGCGCGCGGGCGTGGAGAAAAAACTCCTGATTGCCTTCGGCGCCAGTCAGATGGCTCGGACGCACGCCGAGAATTTTGAGGGAACACTCGGCTGCCACGGCGCTCACCCGCTCGATAGCTTTTTGGTGCAGCGAAGTGTCGCGAACGATTCCGCCTTTGCCCACCTCGCGTTTCTCCAGCTCGAATTGCGGCTTGATCAGAATCAAGAAATCAGCATCGGCCGCTGCCGCTGGAACAACCGCTGGCAAGACTTTCGTCGCCGAAATGAATGACACGTCCATGGTAACCAGCGCAGCCCGCTCGGCGATATCTTCGCTTCGCAGATATCGCGCGTTGCATTCGATTGCGATTACACACGGATCCTTGCGCAGCTTCCAGTCAAGCTGGTCGGCGGACACATCCACGGCGTAAACGCGCCGCGCGCCGCGTTGCAGCAGGCAGTCTGTAAAGCCGCCGGTCGAGCTTCCGATGTCTAAGCAAACTTTATCCTGCGGGCTTACGCCGAAATCTTCCAGTGCGCCTTCGAGTTTCAAACCGCCGCGGCTTGCATAGCGCAAAGTCTCGCCGATAATTTCAATCCGCGAGTCGATAGCGACCTGCGTTCCCGGTTTTTCCATTTTCTGCCCGTTGACCAGTATGTTTCCGGCGAGAAGCAAAGCCTGCGCTCTTTCGCGTGAGGGAGCCAAGCCGCGTTCGGCGATCAAAACATCTAGGCGCGATTTTCCTGGCCGGGAATGTTTCTGGGTAATGTCGGTCGCCGCTTTGTGGCGGCTTGGGCGGGATTTCATAAGCAGGATCTCAGCAGTAGAACTCAATTTCGGCGCGCGACTAGGAATTGCGCGACCTGCCGGAGTCGCGTTCCGCGTTCGCCGTAAAAATCCAATTCGCGCAAAGCTTTGGTTTCGAGCTCCGTGGCAATCGCCCGCGATTTTTCCAAGCCGTACAGCGCCGGATAGGTGGCCTTCTGCTGCGCTTGATCCTTGCCCGCCGTTTTCCCTAGTGACACCGAAGATTCCGAAACATCCAGAATGTCGTCCACCACTTGAAAGGCCCATCCAATTTGTTCGCCGAAACGCCGCAGGCGCGCCACGTCTTCATCTCCCGCGCCGCCGGCAATCGCGCCGGCTACAATGGAGCCGCAAATCAAAGCCGCTGTTTTCGAGCGATGGATATATTCCAGCGTCGCAGAGTCGGGCGCCTTTTTCTCGGCCTCGATGTCGGCTACTTGGCCGCCTACCATTCCATTAACGGTTCCCGCGGCGGCGGCGATTTCAGAAATCACGCGAACCCGCCGGTTAGGCTCGATTGCAGCATTTGCGAGCGTTTGAAATGCCAGCGTTAGCAGCGCATCGCCGGCCAGGATCGCGATAGCTTCGCCGAATACCTTATGATTCGTCGGTTTCCCGCGGCGAAGATCATCGTTGTCGAGCGCGGGCAAATCGTCGTGGATCAGTGAGTAAGTGTGAATGAATTCGAGAGCGCAGCCGACGGGGATTGCTCCGGCGGGATCCGCGGCAAAGAGCTTTGCGGATTCGTAGCACAGAATCGGGCGAATGCGTTTGCCACCGGCGAAAACGCTGTAGCGCATGGCGGTGTGAATGGATGCGGGCGGCGTGGAGTCGGGCGGCAAAAGCTTTTCGAGTCCGGCCTCAATCGCGGCGTGGTCCTGCTGGAAAAAGTCCGGCGCGCTCATGCGATTCCTGTCGCGATGCTGGAAAACGGATTGAAGAACGCAGGCAAGTTATGCCTTATTAAACGGACCACTGTCCGTGTTGAACGGCTCAGCCACAATTTTCCCGTCCGCTTTCTTCAGCAGAATTTCCACGCGGCCTTCGGCCTCTTCGAGTTGCTTCTGGCATTCGCGCGAAAGCGTCACGCCTTCCTCGAAAAGTTTCATGGCCTCGTCAAGGGACAGGTCGGGACCCTCCATCCGTTTCACAACTTCTTCCAGCCGCGTGAGCGACTTTTCGAAATCGCCTTTGGGCGATGGCCCTGCTGGTGTGGATGCTGGTTTGTTCGGCACAGGACTCATTCTTCCTCGGTCGCGCTGCGTAAAAGCGCGTTTTAACGTTTTTCGCCAAGCAGCATTCTAGCGCACGTCGCAGAACGCCAACAAGGCCTGGTAAGAGCATGTCAAGGATAGTGCATCGAAGTTCGGATTTCTCCCGTTGAGGCGCGGGTCTTGGTAAAATTCCGGATGATGGCTGGCTCATCCGTCCCGCCATTATCTAGCCCGTGCGCGAGCGTTGTTCCGCGCAACGCATGCATACAATCCATGTACCTGATTATTGAGGACGCGCCCGCATGGTAGCGCTACACCTTTTCGCGGTTCTCGCTCTTGTAGGCGTGAATGCATTTTTCGCCGCAGCCGAATTTTCTCTTGTCGCGGTGCGCCTCTCGCGCGTACGCCAGCTTGTCGAGAAGGGCGATGCACGCGCGAAAATTGTTGAAGGACTGCTCAGCGATCTCAGCCGCGTCGTTTCGGGCGTGCAGGTGGGGATCACGCTCGCCAGCCTTTCGCTGGGCTATCTCGGCGAAATCACACTGGCGGGAATCCTAAGTCCGCTGGTCGAAGCGATTCCGCGGCCGTGGGCCGCCGTGATCGCGCACGGCGTTGCGCTGGTGATTGCCTTCGGCCTGCTCACTGTTTTGCAGGTAGTTCTGGGCGAACTTGTGCCGAAAAGCCTAAGCCTCGCGCGCGCCGAACGCGTTGCATTGATTATCGCTCGGCCATTCCATTGGTTTCTTAACACGTTTCGCTGGGCCATCGATTTGCTGGACGGCTTCGCCGAAAAAATAGTTGGCGCGCTGGGCATCGTGTCTCCGCACAGCCACACCCTGGTACGTTCTACCGAAGAGCTACAAGTGATGATCCAGCAGGCCCAGGATCGCGGCTTGCTGCCGGCGGCCGAAGTGAAATTTATTCAAGCCGCTATGGAGCTGCACCAAGTTGAGGTGCGCGAAGTAATGGTGCCGCGTCCCGACGTCCACGCTCTTCCTGCCGCCGCCAGTGTGGAAGATACGATGAAAATGTTCGCGACCACGCAACGATCGCGCATTCCGGTGTACGAAGGCTCTCTCGATCACATTCTCGGCTTCGTGCACATCAAGGACATGATTTGGATCTTGCTCGACCGCGCTCGCCGCGCCGAAGAGCATCTTCCTCCCGTCGAATTCCAGCTCCGAAACATGCTTCGGGATGTGCTGATCGTCCCGGAAACAAAGCCTGTCAGTGAACTCCTGGTCGAGTTTCGCTCGCGCCGCACCGGCCTGGCGATGGTCGTCGACGAATTCGGCAGCATTCTCGGGCTCGCCACCCTCGAGGATATCCTCGAACAAATGGTCGGCGAGATTCACGACGAATTCGATGTGGTCGAACACCCCCTGCTTTTGCCGGACGGCGGAATGATTTTTGACGCTGCAATAAACGTGCGCGACCTGGAAACACAGTACAACATCGCCCTCCCCGACGATCCTTCGTACGAAACAATTGGCGGGTTCGTCCTGAACCGCCTTGGTTTCATTCCGCGGGGCGGAGAGAGTTTTGAAGCGGACGGCTTTCGTTTCACCGTGATGGAAATGGAGCATCGCCGCGTGTCGCGCGTCAAAATCAAGCCGCTGAGCGTGTCGTCTGTGAATGCCGCGGCCGCGAGCGCAGCGGCATCCGCGCCTGAATCGCTCGCTGCGCCAACCGCCGAGCAGAAAAATATGTTTACCGAGTCCGCGAAACCCGGCGGTGGGGAATCTTCAGCCCAAAAGAAAGTCGCGGCGAAAGCGCGACGCGGAAAATGATTCGCTACCTCTCATTCCGTCTCTTGCTCGCTCTTCCGGCACTCTGGCTTATCCTCACCATGGTTTTCATACTCGCTCACATCGTTCCCGGCGACCCTGTGGCGCAAATGCTGGGCGAAGGCGCTCGTGCCGACGACTTGCAGCAGCTTCGCCATACGCTCGGCCTGGACCTGCCTCTTCCGGTGCAATACGGTCGTTACCTGGCCGGCATCGCGCACGGCAACCTGGGTGAGTCATTTCGATTTCAGCAACCCGTCTTGCAGGTTGTGATTTCGCATTATCCCGCCACGCTCGAGCTGGCTTTTGTGGCGCTGCTCGTCTGCACAGGAATCGGAATTCCCGCGGGGCTGTTCGCAGCGCAGCGTCGCGGAACTTCAACGGATCACGCCATCGGCGTTTTCACTTTATTTGGGCTTTCCGTGCCGAATTTCGCGCTCGGGCCCGTCTTGATTCTCGTCTTCTCCGTAATCCTCGGCTGGCTTCCGGTTTCCGGACGCGGCGGTCTCGCGCACGTGATTCTCCCGGCGTTTACTCTCGGCGCAGCACTCGCGGCTATTCTCACCCGCATGGTGCGCACCTCTGTGATCGAGGAACTTTCCAGCGATTACGTTCGCACCGCGCGAGCAAAAGGTCTGTCTGAATCCGCCGTTCTTTTCCGCCACGCCTTCCGCAACGCGCTGATTCCGATCATTACCATTCTCGGATTGCAATTCGGCACGCTGCTTGCCGGCACAATCGTCACTGAGTCGATTTTTTCGTGGCCTGGAATCGGACGCCTCGCTGTGCAAGCGATCGGCGCACGCGACTATCCTTTATTGCAGGGCTGCATTCTGTTGATTGCGGTGTCTTACGTTTTCGTAAACCTTCTAACCGATTTGGTTTATGCGCTGGTGGATCCGCGGGTGCGATTCGAATGAGCGGCCTGCGTGATTTCCTTCGCCAGAGCGGCCCAGGACGCTGGGGGCTCGCGCTGACTTTATTTCTCGCCATCATCGCACTGGGAGCGCCGTGGATCGCGCCTTCCAGCCCCACCGCACAAAATCTCCCCGCACGTCTTGAGGCACCGAGCCTCGCACACTGGATGGGAACAGATGAGCTAGGCCGCGACATTCTTTCGCGCATAATCTACGGCGCGCGCGTTTCGATGATCGTCAGCGTAAGTGTCGTGCTCGGCGCGGGACTCGTAGGACTCGCCATAGGCGCTCTGGCAGGATATTTCGGCGGCTGGCTCGACCGCATTGTAAATATAGTTCTGATCAACGCTTTCCTCTCGTTTCCTGGAATTCTCCTGGCCATCGCGTTCGCCGCGTTTCTAGGCCCGGGTCTGGGTAAAGTTATCCTCGCGCTCGTAGTCACCGGCTGGGCCGGCTATGCGCGCTTGGCCCGCGCGCAAATTCTGCAAGCCAAGGAAATGGAGTACGTTCTCGCGGCGCGTTCGTTGGGCGCTTCCGACGCTCGCATCCTTGTGCGCCATTTGCTGCCAAATATTTTGCAGCCCGTGCTGGTGCAAGCAACTATCGCCATGGCCGGTGCGATTCTGGCTGAATCCACTCTGAGTTTTTTGGGCGTGGGAGTTCTCGCGCCAATGCCAAGCTGGGGTGCCATGTTGAACGACGCGCGCGGCCACTTGTTCGACGCGCCGCATCTCGTAATTTTCCCGGCGGTGGCTGTAATGACCGCGGTTCTCGCGTTCAATCTTCTCGGTGACGCCTTGCGCGATTGGATGGACCCGCGCATGCGCGCCTATTTGATCGTAACCACGCTGGCACGCTGAGGATTTGTTTCGGAGCAAATTCTTGCAGTGCCGGGCGCATTGCTCGGCGTTTAGCCTAACTCGACGGTAACTTCCGCGCCGCGTCCCGCACCCACTGCGCGAGCTGCATTGCCTTTGTTCACGCAGATTTCCACGTATCCGCTCGATCCGATAATCGCGAACGGTTCAGCCGCTGTGCCTTGCGCAAAAGTCGCCAGAATCTTGGTCACCGCTGCGTTCCCAACGCGAATCGTAAATTTCGCATCCGGAGCGATCAGCGCAGGCACAATTTCTGCCGTCAAATTTGTAATCAGGTTGCCAAAATTATCCAGCCGCAGAACGATGCCCTTGATCGTGTTCCCGGAAACTTTCGGCTTGGGTATAGCGAATCGGACGAAGTCCGTGATCTCCTCGCCAAAACTTGCCGTCTGCCACGATTTTGAAAGCCAGGCGGCCACCGGCGCAAAAATATCGCGGCCGTGGAACGTGTTGCTCACCGGCTGCCTGAAATAATGTTCGGACGTGATGTTCCAGACGTAGAGCGATTCCGACTGATCGTAGATTGCCGAGAGCACTCCGTTGTCGGGCGCTACGAAATAATGCGTGTCGCCGGCCACCAGAATCGGCCGCCGCGTCGTTCCTACGCCGGGGTCCACCACCACCAGATGAATCGTCTTCGAAGGGAAATATTTGTACGCCTGGCTCAGCGTCAGCGCGCCATCCAGAATGTCGTGTGCCAGGATGCTGTGCGTGATATCCACAATGTTCACTTCCGGATTGATACTCAAAATCACGCCTTTTAGAACTCCGACTAAGTGATCGTTCGTGCCGTAGTCTGTGGTCAGCGTGATGATTGGCCGCGTCAAGGTCTGCTCCCGTGATTTTCAACGCCGTGAATGTTGCAAGCGCGCTCCTTTCGACGCTAACGCCCGCCTGCACTCGTGTCAAGGCAGCCTGCGCCATTCAGTAACGCCTCACTAATTTTACTTACGCTTTCTCGGCAGACCAGCCGTTTGGCTTAGCAGGCCAGTTGATATAGACTGTCGCCGTTTTCAGCTGGAAAGAGAATTGTAAGCGGAGGCCGACATGCGTTTTTTAATTGCAGCAATCATGTTTTCGTTCTTACTCCCGGGCGCGGCATTGGCCCAATCGAACGCGACACCTCCGCAGACCAACATGAAGAAGCCAGCGGCACAAGCTGCAACCAAGCCGCCCGAGGATAAGACTGCTGCGCCCGCCGCAAATACGCCCGAAACAGCCGCATCGCAGGAACAGAGGCCGAGAGAAAGCTCGGGCGACAAAGAGAAGGACAAGGAAGAGCACTTCGACATGACCGAAGTGGCACCGATAGTGACGCACCATCAGATCACCGTTGACGGCAAGCTGTTGAAATACAAAGCGTCCACAGGCCGGCTCCCTATCAAACGCGGCGACGGTAAGATCGAAGCCCAAATGTTTTTCGTTGCCTACACGCTGGATGGACAAGACGCGGCCAAGCGTCCCGTGACGTTCGCGTTCAATGGCGGCCCAGGATCATCCACCATTTGGTTGCACATGGGCGCACTAGGCCCCCGCAAAGTTGTGCTGCAGCCCGAAGGGTTCATGCCCCCCGCTCCCTATCACATTGAAGACAATCCTTACACCTTGCTCGACAAAACCGACCTCGTGCTCATAGATGCCATCGGCACAGGATTCAGCCGCGCCGCCGACGCCGAGATGTTCAAGAAGTTTTGGGGAGTTAAGGGTGACATCGAAGCCTTCAGCGAATTCATCCGCTTGTACATCACGCGCAACGAGCGCTGGAGTTCACCGCTATATATTTTAGGAGAGAGCTACGGAACCACGCGCGCGGCAGGCATCGCAGGTTATCTCGCCGACCAGGGGATTTCTTTTAACGGAATCACCCTGCTTTCCATGGTTCTGAACTTCCAGACCCTGGAAGACAACAAAACGAACGACGAGCCCTATATCTTCCTGCTTCCCTCTTTCACCATGATCGCCGGTTACCATCACAAACTGCCGGCCGATCTCGCGCAGGACATAAACAAGGCGCGCGAAGAATCCGAAAAATTTGCGTCCGGCGATTACGCGCAAGCGTTGGCGAAGGGCGATGCGCTAACGCCCGAAGAGCGGCAAAAGGTAATCGATCAGCTGTCCCGCTTCACCGGCTTAAGCAAGGAAGTGATCGACGAAGCCAACTTGCGCATCGACGTCGGCAAATTCACTCATTATCTGCTCATCGATCAGAAGGTCCGGGTAGGCCGCTTGGATGGCCGTTTTACCGGACCGGACCCGGAGGGCCTGCTCGACACGCGGTTTTACGATCCCACCGGCCCGGCCACCCAGCCTCCGTTCACGTCCGTGCTCAACAATTACTTGCGGACCGAGCTAGGCTATAAAACGGATATGCCGTATTACACTTTTGCTCAAGAAGCGGGATTCGCCAAATGGGACTGGGGTTCTGCAATTCAAGGGTACCCGGACACCGCATCTGCAATCCGGCAAGCCATCGTGAAAAATCCGTACTTGAAGATATTAGTGATGGAAGGCTACTACGATTTAGCCACTCCCTATTTCGCTGCGAATTACACCATCGACCATCTGGACCTGCCGCAGAAATATCGCAGCAACGTTTCCTACGCCACCTACGATTCCGGGCACATGGTCTATTTGCCGACGGAAGGTCTGAAGAAAATGAAAAGTGACCAGGCAAATTTTATGGACAAATCCGCGGGGCAGTAAGACCGTTGAAATCGCAACCTGCGTCCTACTCTTCCACCAGGCTGATTTCTCCCACGCCGCCCTGAACGTCTACCTGAATGGTCGCGTGGGTCTTGCCGTAAACGCCATTTACATAAGAACTGCCCTCGCGCTCTAATCCGTGCGCATTCACGCTGCCAATCCCGCCGGACGCGTTTACATGCACACCCACATTTTTCGGCAGCCTGATTTCCGCCGATCCCACTCCGCCTTGGATATCCACTTGTAAATCTTCTTTTCGCTCGCCGGTGAGGTTTAGGTCCATTCGTCCGACCCCCATGTTGACTTCCAGATGTGCCACGTCCACACCCGCTAGATTCAGATCGCTCTTGCCCGCACCCAATTCGATTTTCAGATCCAGCGGAATGGAATTGCCGAAGCGCAGCGTCCAATCGTTGCGTCGGCCTCCCAGATGAATGTGTTTTTCATTTTGCGTCACGTCAAGCTGTCCCTTTCCACCGCTGACGGAATAATCGACACGCGGCTTTCCTTCCACCGACCGGTAATTGAAGTCGGCATCGAGCAAGCGGCTAGAGCCTCCAGTCAAAATAAGTTCCCCGGCGGGCATGGAGATTTCGGCATTCACGGATTTTGCTCCTTGTAGCTCAATCGCTTGCGCGTCATGAACCGTGGCCCCCGACCCGCGTCTCCCAACCATGAGTGCGAAGGCAAGGATCGCGAGAAAAACAAGCAATGCGACTACGGTGCCGGAAGATCCCCCATCTGCCGTGCTCGGATTCTGTTGCATCCGATGCGCATCCCAAATCTTACCCAGCCCAAGCAATATCAATACAATCGGCCAATAGCGAAACAGGGTCGTCCAGGGATCGAAATTCGGCAGCAAATTCATCAGCAGAAAGAACACTCCAAGGCCGATCAGGAATAGCGCGCCGGTGATTGAACCTCTCCGCCTGGGTCTTTCGCTTTGGTCCATCGTCCACCTCTCTTGCCTGCTAGTACGCGCCCATGCTTTAAATGTTTCAAGAGTGAGCTACAGGACGGCCTCATTCCTCTGTCAACGTCAAGAGAACCAGGACTGCAGAGGCTCTGCTTGCCTGGACCCTGCCACAAGTTAAACTAGCTGCCGTTCAGGAGGCCGCATGCCAGCCGCAAACAATCCCATCCCGCTCAGAGTCAACCGACAAAACGTGATACACGTTGTGCGAACGTCGATCGCCGCAGTCGTCTCCCTATTGATTGCGCGGCTATTCAAGCTACCCGAAGCTTACTGGGCCGCGATCACGACGTTGGTCGTCATGCAGTCCTCGCTTGGCGCAGCGCTGACCGTATCATGGCAGCGCTTCGCCGGCAGCGCGATTGGCGCCGCGGCGGGAGCGTTGTTCGCCACATACTTCGGGTCAAACACGGCCATGTTCGGCGTCGGAATATTCGTTATGGGAATCGTGTGCGCCGCGCTGCGGCTTGATAAAGCCGCCTATCGGTTTGCCGGGATTACGCTCGCAATCATCATGCTCTTCGCGCACTCCGCTCCCGCGTGGATAGTCGCCGTCCATCGTTTCATCGAAGTTGCTCTGGGTATCGCGGTGGGATTGGCGTTGACCGCCGTTTGGCCGGAAGATCCGGCGGATTTCGACGCGCATGCCCGCTAGCCACGGCACGGGAGACACTTCCCAACCGGTTCGCGCCGCGACGCGCTGCTTTTTGTTATGATTCTTGGACGTGATGTTTCGAACCCACAAGTTATTTTCGATCTCTGGCTTGCTCCTCTGGATCATCCTTGCCTCCGGCCCGGCAGTAGCCCCGGCCCCGGCACACTCTGCAGCGGCGGATGTGGAGTCGCCGCGATCGCCAACCATCGTAATTGGCTTCGTCGGAGGATTCGTCCGCCGCAACAATTATGTTCACAGTGCAGTCCAGCTCGCCGCTCGCCTGCGCCAGGAATATTCTTCGGGCGTGTACGTGGAAGTCTTTGAAAATCATCGTGGGCAGAGCGCCTATGAGAAAATCCTCCAGCTCCTGGATACTGATGACGCTGGAAAATTAACGCCCGAACAAAAACAGAACGCCCGTATCATTCTTTACGGCCATAGCTGGGGAGCCTCGGAAGCCATCTCTGTAGCGCGCAAATTGGAATCAGACGGCATCCCGGTGCTTCTGACCGTCCAAGTCGACAGCGTTGCAAAGCTCGGTGAGGCTGACGGCGTCATTCCATCGAATGTAGCGCAAGCCGCCAATTTCTATCAGCCCGACGGTCATCCTCACGGACGCGCCGAAATCCGCGCAGCTGATCCCTCGCGTACGCGCATCATCGGAAACTTTCGCTTTGACTACAAAGCTCATCCGGTGACCTGTTACGGCGATTACTCGTGGTGGGACCGCGACATTTCGACGTCGCACACGGAAATTGAATGCGACCCGCAAGTTTGGAATCACGTCGAGTCGCTAATCCGCGCGGACTTGCCCCCACCTGCTCACTCTCCGTAAGTAACCCCGCGAGTTGGCAGCATATTCTCGGTAGGGGCTCAGCATGCTGCGCCCGCTGCAGCGCTGGCTGAGATGAAGCGACATGAGTTCTACCTGGGGTTACTTTGATGGGTAATGCCGACCTTTCATTTCGTAGGGCAGCGGAATCCAAATCGCAGAATCACTTCCACGGGAGACTTCAGGGTAATTCCGGTCTGAAACTCCCAAGTCTGTGCAGCTTTCACTGCAGACTCTTGCAGTTTGTCGTCTCCTGACTCAGCTTCTACGTTTGTCACCTGCCCGGTCGCGGGGTCGAAAAATATTTTCAGGCGTACTTCGCCTTGCGCGTGAGCGCGTTGTGCATCTCGGGAATAAGCCGGGACTTCGAATTTCGCCAGGTGAAGCGAGGCAGCGTTCACGATTTCGACATACGCCGGATCTTTTTCATCAATTACTCCGCCATATCCCTGCAGCGCCGACTTCGCATTGTGAACGCGGCAATCGGCAAACGCGCATGTTTTGTCCGGAAATCCCGAGTCAAACTTGCCTCCCATGATTTCAGGAACGAACTTCGCTCCCAGTTCTTGCCGTTCTTTGTTCTGCGTGGCCGTGGCCCCGCCAAACGAAAAGTCTTTGCCAAACGCCCGCTCTTCGACGTCATCCGCCAAATCCCAAAGCGCGGTAATCCGTGGATCCGCCCTTTGCAGCGCCTCGAATTTCAGCGTCTCCGGATAGGGTAGTTCGTACAATCTTTCCTGCGTCCCGCATTTCGCGACGATTGTATGGCTCGCAGAAGTTTCAACGCTCTCCGATTCGATATATTCCCGCCTGGCTACTTGTATTACTCCTGCGAAGTCATCGTCGGGGTAAGAACACAGTTTGAATTTCCCAGCCACCTTGGCCACCGTCGTATTTGGCAGAAGGCGCTCCACTGCTTTTACCGTGACGTTGTGCGCGCAATTCCGGTTCATCGGCGCAATACGAATCTCGCGCACGCGCACGCCTGCCACTTCCGCGCGTACGTCCAGGATCTTATCCGCCCAGGGGGTTCCCTTGTCCGAGACGGCTTGCGTCACAATGTAAAATCCGCCCAGCTCGATTGCTTCCTTGCTTTGTGTCGCTTTGACCCCAGCATTTGCCGTGTCGTTGGTTTTCGCATTAACAAGGCCACCCGCGCACGCGAAAGCGGCCAAGGCGATTAGCGTCAAATGTTTTTCGTAGCGCGTCGCGTTCATTCGCAAAGTATAGGCCAGCTGAATAGTCTGTGAGAATGCCCGAGGGGTCTAGAGGTTGCAATCGTTTTTCAATTCGAGCTCACGCGGAAGGGAACTGCTCGCGGGCCGGAACACAATACTCGCGCTGAGTTGCTACGTCGCTCTTTACTTTCTTTTCGGTACGGAGTTATGCTTTTCTTGGAGACGCTGATGCTAAGGAATCGCGCCATTAAGACAGTGTTTTTGGCTGGCTTGGTCGCTCTAATAGCCTCCGTCGCGTTTTCTCAAGAAACGGCGACGTCCGTTCCGCCGCCCTACCGCGGTGTGAGCCAGCATGTAGACGGAGTTTTTGTCACTCCTGTTGCAAACGTCCCATTCTCCGCAACGGCTGAACTGGAGAGTGTTCTAATCCTCCCAGACGGCTCATCGGAAGAGAAGAGAACTTTCAATAACATTGCTCGCGATTCCCTGGGCCACATTTATAACGAGCGTCGGCGCATGATGCCGTATTCCTTCACCGGTACACCTCAAATTACGAGGTTTCACATTTACGACCCGGAAACGCGGCTCAACACCTTCCTCGATCCCTTTACGCATATTGCGCACCAAAGCGTCTTTGCCAAGCCTGTCGCGGCTCCAACATTAGGAGTGGCTGCTCAAGCAAGCAATCGGTCGGTGCAACAGGAAGATCTCGGCAACGACGTTATGGAGAACGTGGCAGTCCACGGTACGCGAACAAGCCGGACCATTTCCGCGCAATCCAGCGGTACCGGGCAGCCTGTCGTGGTCATCGATGAATACTGGTATTCGGACGATCTTCATCTGAACATGCTCGTTAAGCACGACGACCCGCGCACCGGCCAGCAAACCGTCACCGTTACCCACGTCACCCGCGCCGAACCGCCCGAGACTGTCTTCCAGATACCGTCCAGCTATAGGGTGCTGGATGAAACTCCGGTAGGTCAATAAGGCGGGCAACGGATCGCGGCCCGCGATCCCCGCTCACGTCTCGCTTGCCACTAGCTCCCGCAGCCGCTATTCTAAATGCTTCAGCGCTGCAGCCATGAACATCTACCTCGATTACAACTCGACGACGCCCGTGGACCGCGCGGTGCTCGACGCCATGCTGCCTTTCTTCGCCGATAACTTCGGTAATGCCAGCTCGATTCATTCGTCCGGACAGCGCGGGCGCTCGGCAGTGGACGCAGCTCGCGATTCCGTCGCCGCTCTGATTGGCGCAAAGACTGCGGAAATTGTTTTCACCAGCGGCGGCACGGAAGCCGACAATCTCGCGCTATTCGGTTCCGTGGCGGCGTCGAATCATTCGCGCAAGCACATCATCACCACCGCCATCGAGCATCACGCCGTCCTAAATGCCGCTCAAGCGCTCGAAAAACAGGACATTGACGTCACCTATGTTCCGGCTGTTGCTTCGGGAATCGTCGATCCTCAAGACGTTCGCCGCGCGCTGCGTCCTGAAACAATCCTCATCAGCGTCATGCACGCAAATAACGAGCTCGGCACCATCCAGCCCATCGAAGAAATCGGCCGCATCGCCGCCGAAGCTGACGTTTATTTTCATTGCGACGCGGTGCAGTCGGCAGGGAAGTTGCCGCTCGACGTCAACCGTCTCGGCGTGGATTTGCTTTCCATCTCCGCGCACAAAATTTACGGGCCCAAGGGTGTTGGCGCGCTGTATGTCCGCGCCGGAACGCCCCTCGAGCCGCAATTTCACGGCGGCCATCATGAGCGCGACCGCCGCCCCGGCACCGAAAATGTTCCCGGCATCGTCGGCTTTGGCAAAGCAGCCGAGCTGGCAAGTGTGAGACTCACGACGGACTCCGCGCGAATCGAGTCACTGCGCGACCGTCTGGAAGAAATGCTGCTCAACTCGCTGGCGTCGGTGCGCGTGAATGGAGATCGCAGCCGCCGCGTGCCAAACACAACAAACTTGGCCTTCACCGCGGCTGGCGGGGAAGCGCTCGTTATTGCTCTCGACCTCCAGGGTGTCGCGTGTTCCACCGGGGCGGCTTGTTCTTCCGGAGCGGTTGAGCCGTCGCATGTGCTGCTCGCTATCGGTCTGTCGCCGGATGAAGCGCGTTCGAGTTTGCGTTTCAGCCTAGGCCGCACTACAACCGCCGCCGAGATCGATCGCGCGGCCGACATCATCCCGCCGACGGTCGAACGATTGCGCGCGCTGTCGCCTCGCAGCGAATCCGCGATGCATGCACGGTAAATCCGCGATGGCAAATCCACTGAGACAACTCGAACCTCTTCGCGCCGTAGCCGAAGCCGCGTGTGACCCGGTGGCCGCAGGTCCCAACGAAATTCTTCTGCTCGTGATTTCTCCCGGCGCCGTCGCGCCCGTGGCAGTCGCCATGAGTGGAGGCGTGGATAGTTCCACCGTCGCTGCGATCATGAACGAGCGCGGCCAATCCATCATCGGCCTCACGATGCAGCTCTGGAACCAGCGCCGTCTCCCGCAGCTCCAGTCCGCCGAGCCCGTGCCACATCGTTGTTGCTCGATTGATGATGTTTACGACGCGCGCCGTGTCGCCGAACATCTCCGCATCCCGTTTTACGTGGTCAATTTCGAGCGCGAATTCGAGAAGAACGTCATCCGTCCCTTCGTGGAGGACTACCTCGGAGGCCGCACGCCGATTCCGTGCACGCTCTGCAACAATCATGTGAAATTCGACCAGTTGCTAGTCACCGCTCGCCAGATTGGCGCCGAACGCATCGCCACGGGGCATTACGCGCGCGTCCGTCATAATCCTGACACCGGTCGTTACGAGCTTCTGCGCGCCGTGGACGAATCCAAGGACCAAACCTATTTTCTTTTCGGTTTAACTCAGGACCAGCTTGCGCACACCGATTTTCCTCTCGGGGAGCTTTCCAAGAACGAAGTCCGCGACATCGCGCATCGGCTGCAAGTTCCCGTAGCCGGAAAGCCCGAGAGCCAGGAAATTTGTTTTGTACCCACGGGGAATTACGTTCGCTTTATCGAAGGATATTTGCACGAGCAGGGAAAGAGACTTCCCGAAGAGGCAGGAGACATCGTAACCACATCCGGCGAAGTTCTCGGCCGGCACAACGGGCTGCATCGCTACACCGTGGGCCAGCGCAAGGGCCTGGGAATTTCAGAAGGCCGTCCGATGTACGTGGTCGCGATCGATCGCGCAAAAAACCGCCTGGTTGTCGGCGACGATTGCGAGCTTCGCAGCACGACGTGCGAAGTCCGCGACGTGAACTGGATTCCGTACGATATTCCCCGTGGCGTTGTGGAAGCGAAAGTTCGCATCCGCAATCGCCACGAGCCCGCCGACGCGGAAATCACGCCGCTCGGCGCCACTGCCGCGCGAATCTCTTTTCGCGAGCCGCAACGCGCCGTCACTCCCGGCCAAGCCGCTGTATTTTATTCCGGAGAGCAGGTCTTGGGCGGCGGCTGGATTCGCTGAAACTCTGCTAGACACAAACACGCACTTCAGTATGGAAAGCGGATTCGAAATTTCTCTATGGAATTACTTCAGATGAAGAGTTCTTCGTCCTGAGGAGCGCCGTCGGGTTCACTTCGCCGGGCTTGCACGCCACGCAACACGTCGATTCCAACCTTTATACCCTTCAGTACCGCTGAAACCTGGTGCACGGGACCCCATAGCGTGTTGCGAACTTTCGTCCCGGTGTCTTCGATTACTTCCAGTGTACCGGTAAGGATCTGATCGGCGCGAATCACTTGCACCCGCAGCCGCTCAAGGCTATCCGTGAACACGCGGTCGATCTTCTGCGCTTGCCCGCGCGCCATTCGAGTGATCTCAGCGCCATCGCCCATGATGCTCGCGATTTTGTCTTCGGAGTCTTCCAGTATGCGATTCGTGCGCAGAAGTATCGGGTCGATGCGTCCTTTGAGTTCGTCGGCGATCACCGTAAATTTATCGATCGCGCCTTTCATCTGGAGATACATCCCCAGTAAGATCGCCATCTGAACCACGATAGCGACCGCCGCGATCACAATGAATGCCTCAATCCAAACGTTCATAAGATTCCTTACGGCAGTTTACTAAGCTTTCGCTTCGCGCCGGTAGGCTTCCTTGCCCGCTTCCACCGCCGCCGTCACGCCTTCCTTCTGGCGGTCCATGATCTCTTTGCTGCGCTCGATCAGGTCTTCCGCGCGCTCGCGAAGTTCCCGCGCTTTGCGTTGCGCGTAATCGCGGCCTTCGTCAGCCTTCGACGTGAGGTATTCCCGCGTATCTTCGCCCGATTTCGGCGCAAAAAGTATGCCCACCAGAGCTCCGATTCCGAGCCCTGCTAGAAAATAACTTACCTTGGTACCTGCGCCGCTGTTTTCACCCATATAGCACCTCCAAAATTGAGTCTATCAAATTCGACCTTAGCATAGCCTCCGGGCACAATCAATGCCGCGAAAGCCTTAGAGTCGCCGCGCGTATCTCAGCGCCCCCGCCGGCTGAAAAGCTCGTCTAAACCCTTGAGAGACTCCCGTGCCAGTTTCCACAAAGAGCCGGATATGATGGCGCTCGTGCATTCGACAATCGGTATTAGCTAACCATGGAAGTGAATCAACACAGTCGTTTGGCCATTATTCTCACCACCGTAGAATGGTTTTAAAGTCGAGGCTCGGCGGCCGGAGGTTCTGGCGAGGCTGACTCGGCTGCTCGCAGCGCGACGTAAATACGCTCGGCGCGTGCCCGGGGTAGCTCAGAGGCGAGTTCGCCTACCGTGAGTTGTTTCAGGCGCGCGACGCTTCCAAACCGGCGCAGTAATTTTCGGGCCGTCTTTTCGCCCACACCTGGAATTTCGGTCAGCGATGTGCGTATCCTCCGGCTGGACCGGCGCTGCCGGTGAAACGTCACCGCGAAGCGATGCGTTTCGTCCCGAATCTGTTGAATTAAATGCAGAACAGGCGAGTGCCGTTCGAGTACGATGGGCTCATCCTCCCTCCCCAGCACGTAAAGAATCTCTTCTTTTTTAGCGATGCTCGCGAGAGGCTGATTGATGATGGCAAGTTTTTCGAGCGCTTTGGCCGCGGCGTGAAGCTGGCCGATTCCGCCGTCAATCAAAATCAAGCTGGGCAGCGGCTTGCCTTCATTTTGCAAACGGTGATAGCGGCGTTCCACGGCTTCCTGCATGCTGGCGAAATCATCGCGGAGTCGGCCTTCGGATTTCTCCGTGCAGTCCGCCATGGCTTCGCCGCGAATTATAAATTTTCTGTAATCGGATTTTTTCATGCGGCCTGATTCCCACACCACCATGGACGCCACTGTGTCGGAACCTTGAGTGTGCGAAATATCGAGGCATTCAATTCGTTCCGGCACCGCGGGAAGGCCCAACGCGGCTTCCAGCGCTTCCACGATCGCTTTCGAGCTCGGCTTCAAAACGCGGAACCGCTGGATAAATGATTGCTTGGCGTTTCGTTCCACCAGTTCAAGAAAAGCATGTTTCTGCCCGCGCTGCGGGTTCATGATTTCCACGCGATGGCCGGCGCGCTCGGTGAGAACTTCTTCCAGCAATTCGCAGTCTTCAAAACCCATGGGCGTGTTGATATAACGCGGCAGGTAGGCCGCGTCCAGATAGAGCTGCTTCAGCAGGGAAGGCAGGAATTCCGCGGGATCGAATTCCTCCAGTTCTTCCCAGTAAAAATCGCGGCGGTCTACGACGCGGCCGCCTCGCAAGTGAAAAAGGTTCACCGCAACTTGCGGCGGCTCGGCGTACCAGGCCAGAACGTCGGTGTCGTCACCCGAAGCCGCCGCAATTTTCTGGCGCTCTTCCATTTCGGTGAGTGTGCGAAGTAGATCGCGATAACCTGCGGCCTCTTCGTAGCGCTGGTCTTCCGACGCGTTCTGCATGCGTTTTTCGACGCTGCCCGCCAGATCGCTGCGCCGGCCTTCGAGAAATAATCGGACGTCGCGCGCGGCCTCGGCATATCGTTCATCCGTCACCAATTCCTTCACGCACGGTCCCAGGCAGCGATGAATGTAATATTGCAAGCACGGCCGCGGATGATTGCGCTCCAGGTCCACATTGCACGATGGAACCAGGAAGTTTTTGTGAATCAGATGAACCATGCGGTACGCAAGGCCGGCGGGGAAATAAGGTCCAAAATAAATCGAGCCGTCCTTTTTCAAGCGGCGCGTTACATAGACGCGCGGATATTTTTCAAATGCGGTGTAGCGAATGTAAGGGTAGGTTTTATCGTCGCGCAGAAGTATGTTGAACTTCGGCTTGTATTGCTTGATCAGATTATTTTCGAGCGCCAGCGCCTCTTTTTCGTTGTCCACCACGATGTAATCGAGGTCGGCAACTTCGCGCATCAGCGACCCAGTCTTGGCGTCCTCGATCGTTTTATCCAGGAAGTACGACCGCACGCGATTCCGCAGCGACTGGGCTTTCCCCACGTACAGGACGTTCCCAGCCGCGTCTCGAAACAGATAGACCCCGGGCTGCGTGGGCAGATTGGCAACTTTTTCGCGGATTTCCATCGATGCGTTACAATATCTCGGGAGCTATTCGCGACCGGCGGACCTCGCTTACCGGTCGCTGTACAACTTTAATGATAGCAAACGCAACAAATTCAAGCAGGCTGATGCTGCGTTGGACGCTCAAACTCGTGCTGCTGATCGCTGCCTGCGGGCTTCCTGCTTGGTCTTTTCAACAATCGCAGGATCCCTCGCAGCAAAGACCACAACCGCCGTCCGGTCAGCCGAAGGCTCAAGCGCCCCCTCTGGGGCCCGGAGAATCCTCGTCTTCCAAACCCACGCAGACCGGCGACCCATCCGCGCCCGACCCAAGTGCCGCGCCTGAGCCGAAAAAGGATGCGGCTACTCCGGCATCCAAGAATTCGAGTGCAGCAAAACCCGGAGTGCTGCCTCCTGAAGATAATCCCGCATGGGATCCGTTCCACGCTGCGCAAGACATCGACGTCGGCACCTTTTACATGCACAAGGGCGACATGGACGCAGCCATCGGACGATTTCAAGACGCCATCCGTCTGCGGCCGAATTTTGCCAAACCCCGCATCCTGATCGCCGAAATTTACGAAAAGAAGGGCGAGAAATCCGAGGCGCTCCATTATTACAAAGAATATCTGCAAGTTTTCCCGGACGCGCCCGACGCCAAGAGAGTTCAGAAGAAAATCGCGGACCTTTCGAAAAAGTAATCTCTCCCGCCGCGCAGCGTCCGCCGTTACTCTTCCCAGTTCCGCCGTTTATACATTTATGCCAGGAATCAAAGTCGGACCAAGCTAGCAAGCAGGGAAGCGATCGAGGAATTTCATCGCCCGCTGGTAATCCCGAAATTTCTTTTCTTCTTTGCGGAAACTCGGTGAGTGCGATTCGCGCCGGCAGCGCGCAAACTTCATCGGGTGCTTCAGGTGCAGCATCTCGTGGTACAGCACGTAGGCCACCACATACTCAGGAACGGTTTTGCGGTCTAGCTCGCGGTTAAGAACGATCTGCTGCAACGCAGGATCGAAACAGCCCAGCAGCGACCGCCATCCGCGCTTGCTCCAGCTCAGTCGCGGCAGCGGAAGCAAATTCTCAAAGTAGCGCTGATTCAAGTCAACAAACAAAGGGCCCAGATCGTGATGCGTTCCGGCGGGCCGGTGCTCCACACGGCGGGCACGGTGTTGCCGCAAACGATGCAATCGCAGCCGCGTGGTTCGCGCATAGGAAAATCGCCTGTAAATCTCCAGCAGGTCCTTCGGCGGCTGGCGTCGATACAAACGTCCGAGCAAAATCGCGGCCGCTGCTTCCACCACCGGAGTAGGAGCATCGTGCAGCGCGTCTGAAAGACGTACGTACGCCGTGTCTTCGCGGACGCGAACAGTCAGCGTGAGCCCGGTGTAGGGATGAAATTCAACGACGAAGTACGGTGGGCGCCCTTCACATCCCAGGCGCGTGTAGATGCGCTGAAAAATACGTTCGCCGCCGGGCACAAGTTTTGTTTTGAGTCGGTTTCGGATCTGCGTGGCCGTTGATTCAGGTTCGCGACGATGTCGCGCCGTCACGAAGGCTTTCTCCGCACGGGCGCGGGCGGAAGCTCTTTTTGGGCCTCGTCCACGTCGGTGAGCGCATCCTTGGTGCTTTCGATGGCGTCTTCCAGCGTGTCTTTATAAGTATCGAACTCCGCCCCGCCCTGGTCGAGTTTTTGTAGAGCGTCCGAAAAATCTTTGCCTTTCGATTTGAAAATCTTCAGCGAGGCTCGAATATCCGCCTGTTTTTCTCGCGCCAGGCCGATTTGATCCGTGGCATCATCGATGCATCCGGCATAATCATTCAGCAGACTATTCAGCATTTCCCCGCGGCGGCGGTCAGGAGTCTGCCGGGTAAGCTCGTATTGAAATTTCTTCAGGCGATCTTCCGCAAAAGATATGTATAGCTTGATGCGTTCCCCTGGCTCTACTGCTTCGCGGATTTTGTCCGCTTCCGACTCCGTCAAGTACTCTTTCTTTTGGGCCGCGGGATTTGCTGCACGCGCGGAAGCCACGGTGAAAATCAGCCCGGCTGACAAAATGAAAAGAGCTAAATTGCGCCACAGCATATTTCACCCCTGAGGTTTCGCTGCATCCGGCTGTGACTCGGGCGCAGGTTCCGGCCGGCGCGGAAAAAGTTCATGAATCAATTGACGGTCCATTTGCTCCAGATCCCGGCGCACGTCGAGAAACGGTTTCTGCTCGTCGCCCGGTAAATCCGCGATAATGTCGCTGAGACGCCGCAGCGCCTGCCGCAAGGAAATTTGAAGCTGTTTGAATCCGTTTGGATGCTTTTCCGGGTCATGCTCTTTACCTTCCAGATCTTTTTGGCAAACCTGCGCTTCGTCGCGGTACTGCCGGAAAATTGCTAGCGCCTCTCCAAGACGTTCCGACTCCTCATCCTTTAGGATATCCTGGAACTCGGCATCGCCGAGCGGAAGCAATAGCTTGGCTTTACGAACGGGATTTGTCTCGTGCGTAAATCGCGAGCGTAACTCCGCGGTGCTGTTCTGCGGCAACATGGCCTGCGCCAGTGGCGCAGCGCTCACGCAGCCGGCAATCGCCATCGCGATTCCGATCATCCGGAACACCTGGAACAATTTACTACCTCTTTTTTGTCTCGCGGGAAAGAGCTCGCACGCGCGACGATGCTTCAAAGTACATGTCATTGTTCTGGTCCGTGTTCAACTCCAGAAATTTCTTGTACGCATCGAGCGCCGGGCCTGCCTGTCCCAGCTTATCGTAACAGGTGGCGCGAATGAACCAGCTCCCCGGTGGCAATGTTTTTCGCCTCGAAAGCACGTCCAGGCCTTGCAACGCCGCCGAATAATTCTTATTGAGATACTGCGCGGTAATTAGATCGCCGAGAACGTCGTTGGACGCCGGGTTCATCTTGAAGGCCATGAACAATTCATCCACTGCGTGCGGGTAGTCCTTTTTCTCCAGATACAAATGGCCGAGCTGCGCAACCAAATCAGCATCTTGCGGCGCAATCGCAATCGCTTTTTGCAAAGCCGGCAGAGCGTCGTCGTAACGTTTTCCCTGCAACACAATTTGCACGCGCAACTTCAGCGCGCGAAGATTGTCGGGCGCGCCGGCTGTCGCGCGATCGAGTTCTGCCAGAGCTTCATCGTTCTTGCCCAGCTCGGCAAGCTCGGCGGCGAGTTCCATCCGGGCATTCGCGTCATTGGGCCGGCTCTGCAAATAGGCCGCCAGTTCGGTCGCCGCTTCGTCGATCTTTTTCTGCGCAAACAAAGCTTGGGCCAGTCCGAGATACGCTTGCCCCAACGCAGCGTCCGCGGGATGTAACGGCAGCGCCTCCCGATACACCGCTTCCGCATCGGCCGGACGCCCGGCGCCCAGCAGCGCGTGCCCGAGCGATGTTCGAATGTCGGGATCTTTGTTGTCCAGTTTCCTTGCCGCTTCGTATTGATCGATCGCCAAACCCAGCTTCCCGCTCACTTCGAGAGCCGTGCCCAGAAGCCACTTCGTTCGTGCGTCCTCCGGCAATAATTCCGCGGCCTTTTGCAGAGGCGCAATCGCCGCGGACGGGTCGGTCGTCAGCAGCGTCAGCCCCAGATTCTGATAGGCCGCTGCCATTTTGGGATCGAGCGAAATCGCCTTTTCGTATTCCGCCTTCGCTTCCGCACTTTTCTGCATCGCGGTGAACACGTAGCCGAGATCGTAATGCACGGTGGCGTCGTCTGGTATCTTGACGAGATATTCCTGGTAGGCTTGCACGGCTGCCGCGTAATCTTTTCGATCCATCGCCGCTTGCGCCTGAGCCAGCAAATTGTTCAGCGCGACGGCAGCCGCGTTCTGCGGGATGCGCGTTCTGGTTGTGCCGACGGTTTGCGCGAAACTGGCCGCCGCAGCGCCCAGAAAAACGCAAAGCGTGCAACAGCAAGCCAGCCGCTTCGCAAACACTTTCATGGGTTCTGAGTTGAACTTTGAACCGAGCCGTTTGGGGTAGCCGGCGGATGATCGTTCGCGTGATTCGAGCCGTTACGCGGCTTCAAAACGCGCGCCAAATATTTGCCCGTATGGGAGTGCGAATTCCGCGCGACTTGCTCCGGCGTTCCCGAAGCCGCCACCCGGCCGCCTCCCTCGCCGCCCTCCGGCCCCAGGTCGATCACCCAATCCGAGGATTTGATCACGTCCAGATTGTGCTCGATGATCAGCACCGAAGCCCCGCCCTCAATTAATTTGCGAAACGCAGTCAAGAGTTTCTGAATATCGTCAAAGTGCAGCCCGGTGGTGGGCTCGTCAAAAATATACAGGATGCCGGTATTCTCCTGCCGCGTAAGATGCGCCGCAAGTTTCAAGCGTTGTGCTTCGCCGCCTGAAAGGGTGGTGCCCGACTGGCCCAGCCGTAGATACCCAAGGCCAACTTCTTCGAGCACCCGAAGCCGCGCGGTGACCTTCGGATTCGCCGCGAAAAATGTGAGCGCCTCGCGCACGGTCATTTGCAGAACGTCGTGAATATTTTTCTCTTTGTAACGCACGTCCAGCACTGCGCTCTTATAACGTGTCCCGCGGCATTCTTCGCAGATCAACTCAACGTCTGCCAGAAAACGCATCTCCACCGTGACTGTGCCGTCGCCCTGGCACGTTTCGCACCGCCCGCCGGGAATGTTGAACGAAAAATGCCCGGGCGTGAATCCGCGTTTCTTAGCTTCCGGAGTGGACGCGAAGACTTCTCGTATGGGATCGAACGCTTTCAAATACGTGGCCGGATTCGAACGCGGCGTGCGGCCGATGGCGGACTGATCGACCATCTCCACCGCCGTCACTGCGGCGTCACCTTCCAAACGATCGCAGCACTCGCGCCAGTTTCCGCCCGTGCGCTTCAGCTGCAGCGCTTTGTACAGCACGTCATAAACCAGCGTGGATTTTCCCGAGCCGGACACTCCCGTAACGGCGACAAGCATTCCCAGCGGAACCATCACGTCAATATTCTTTAGATTGTGGCTGTGGGCGCCAATGATCTTCAGGAATTTGCCTTGCGTTTTGCGGCGTTGCGCCGGCAGCGCCACTTTCAAATCGCCCCGCAGGTAGCGTGCGGTCAGCGATTGAGGATCCGCGAGCATCGCGTCGCGCGTTCCTGCAAACATTAATTTCCCGCCATGTTCACCAGCGCCCGGGCCGAGTTCCAAAATGTGATCGGCGCCGAGAATTGTGTCCGGATCATGTTCCACCACCAGCAGCGTATTTCCCAAATCTCGCAGCCCCTTCAAAATTTCAATCAGGCGGTTCGTATCGCGCGGATGCAATCCGATAGAGGGTTCATCCAAAACGTATAACGCGCCAACCAGATGAGATCCGAGCGAAGTCGCGAGTTGTATCCGCTGCGCTTCGCCGCCCGACAGAGTGGAAGTGAGCCGGTCGAGCGTCAAGTAATCCAGCCCCACTTCGTCCAGAAACCTCAAGCGCAGCTGAATTTCTTCCAGAACTTTTTCGACGATGGTTGCTTCCGCCGGAGTGAGCGTAAGGCTTGCGAAAAACGGACGCGCCTCCTTCACCGTCATCTGGCAGACTTCCGTGATCGACCGCCCCGCAATTTTCACCGCGCGAGCTTCGGCGCGAAGCCTGGTTCCATGGCAGTCAGGACACGTTGCGTAGCCGCGGTAGCGGCTGAGGAATACGCGCACGTGCAGCTTGTATTTTTTTCGCTCCAGGAATCCGAAAAAGCCCTGCACGCCTTCGTATTTTTCTTTGCGGTCGCCTTCGATGATGGCGTCGCGCTGCGCAGCGGTCAGCTCGCGGAAGGGAACGTCAACCGGAATTCCTTTGGCGCGCGCGTATCGGCGCATGTCCATCGCGAGCTGCCGATAGCGCGGTTTGGTCCACGGCTGGATCGCGCCATCGGCGAGCGATTTGCTCTTGTCCGGGATCACTCGGTCGATATCAAAATCAATCGTGTTGCCAAAGCCCTGGCAGCGCGGGCAAGCGCCGTACGGGCTGTTGAACGAGAAAAGGCGCGGCTCCGGCTCCTGATATGTCGCGCCGCATTTCTTGCATTCGAACCGCTCGTTGAACACAAGCCGCTCCGGCGTTGCGCCAGGAGCGTCGGGCACGAATTCCAGGATGGCCTCGCCCGGCCCTTCGCGATAGCAAATCTCAATGGAGTCCATCAACCGCGAACGTATTTCCGGCCCCAGCGCCAGCCGGTCGACCACCACGTACACAGGCCTCGTGAAATCCACATCCAGCAATTCTTCCGGCGTGGAAAATTCGAAGACCCGCCCGGCTTGATATAGCCGGTTGAAGCCGCGCTTGCGCAAGGCGATCAACGATTCCCGAACCGTTTCCTGCGTCACGCGAACTGCTTTGCGCGAACGAACCGCCTGCGGCGTGTTCGTCGCCGCTTCAGGAGTGAATTTCAATTCGTAGAGAAGGTAGAACCTGCGCCCGGCGGGAAGCGCAAGGACGCGCGCGGCGATCTCATCGTGCGTATCTCTTCGCACCTCTTCTCCGCACCGCAGGCACAACGTGCGTCCGATGCGCGCGAAAAGCAGGCGGAGATAGTCGTAAATTTCCGTCGCGGTCGCCACTGTGGACCGCGGGTTGCGCGTGGAGTTCTTTTGCCGGATCGAAATGGCCGGAGCAATCCCCGTGATTTCGTCCACGTCCGGCTTTTCGATGCGCTCCAGGAACTGCCGCGCGTAGGCCGAAAGCGATTCGATGTAGCGGCGCTGGCCTTCCGCGTAAAGCGTGTCGAACGCCAGGCTCGATTTGCCCGACCCGGAAACTCCCGTCACCACCGTAATGGCGTTGTGCGGGATCACGAAATCAATATTTTTCAGGTTGTGAACGCGCGCCCCGCGAACGCGTATTTCTTCCACGTCACCGGGCACCTCCGGACGCAAGACCGAGTCAGGAGCCTCGTTAGTGGTGGAGGCAGCAGCAAGCTTGTCTGTGGGTTTTGTCGGCATGCGTGTAAACCAATAATTATACGCCGCCTCGTCAAGCCGGGCAAATCGCCTTCCGCCGCCTTAATGGTACAGTTTGACCGCAGCTATCGGCCCGGTTCGGACCTTAGGGAAACTCCCCGAGTCACGGCCTGATGTTACTCTTGCTGTCGTTCGAGTTTGATCAGCTAGGCGGGCACAGTGATTTTCATGGAGACACAGCGATTGCTCTTTCGCACGCACGAGCCTCAGGATGAGCCCGATTTTATCAGTATGCATACAGACCCCGAAGTCCGGCGTTACGTGGGAGGCCGAGCATGGCCTCTCGAAAAAGCGCGCACTCGTTTTCGGGAAGAATATCTAGGTTGGCCAAAAGAAATTTATGGCCTGTGGGCCACAATTCTTAAAGAAAAAACGAAATACATCGGATGTTGTGGCTTGCGTGCCGGCAACACCACAAGCGAAGCTCACCTCGGGTACTATCTTGCCCGGCCTTATTGGGGCCGCGGGCTTGCCTCTGAGGCATCCCAAGCTTTCATCGACGTCGCCTTCACCCGCTTGCGTTTAGCACGCCTCCTGGCCGACGTGGAAAAAGGGAACGATCCGTCGGAACATATCTTGCAGAAGTTCGGATTCAAATTTATTAGTTCCGAAGAGCTTCCCGCCAGCCGCCGCATTCTAAACTTTTACGAGCTCATGAAATCAGAATGGGAAAAGAAATTAACTTAGTACCGCGTTGACGTTGAATGCTGCGGACTCAGAAGGGAAACGGAATGGGCGCGCCATGCGTCAATTATTAAGGTGTAAAATGAAATACTAACTACTTGCCTGCGAAGTTCACGAATCACGAGGAGAAAAATTCATATGAAACTCAAAGTGCGGCTCATCTACGTAGGCCTGCTGGTTTTACTACCCTCTGTGATCTTCGCTCAAACACGCAAGCCGTTAACCAACGAAGACATCGTCAGCATGACCAAACAAGGATTCGACGCGCCTCTAATTGAGAAGGCGATTCAGACCGGAGGCAGTAACTTTGACGTCTCGGCCCAGGCGCTAGTGGACCTTAAAAATGCAGGCGTCAGTCAGGACGTGATGGCGGCGATGTTGTCCGCGCATAGCAGCGAAGCTCCAGCATCCAATGAAGCGGCGGCCGTGGCAGTAGTCACGCCTAACGCTACAACCATGGATGTGTCTAAGCGCGCGTGCACGCCCGGCAACGGCTGTCTCCTAAGAGAAGGCGATCAAATTCCTCTAAAGTTTGCAAACGATCTGAATTCGAAAACTGCTGCGGACGGCGATACCGTCGAATTCGTTCACGACGATGATTTGAAAGTCGGAGACACAATCGTAGTTCCGAAAGGCGCCCATGCTCTCGCCACCGTAACGAATGTGAAGCGGGCAGGAATGATGGGGAAGCCCGGCGAACTAAACGTACAACTGCAATATCTAGTGGCCGGCGATACCCGCATCAGAATCCGCGGCACCAAAGGGCGCGAAGGTCAGAGCGCGACCGGCGCGACGGTAGCTCTCACCGTCCTTTTCGGACCCATCGGATTGATCAAGCATGGAAAGGAAGTCGATATGCCGGCTGGAACACCGCTAGTCGCTTATGTAGACCAGGACATCTCACTCCCGCCGATTAAGTGAGCCCTGGCTTTGCAGTCACCCGCAGAAAATCCGGCCGCTCTGGTAAAATGCCGCCGTGCCTGCAGCCAACCCACATTTTGACCGTGTGATCTGGATCGTCCTCGATAGCGTCGGCATCGGCGAATTGCCGGACGCCGCCGATTACGGCGACGTGGGACGCGACACACTGGGTCACATCGCACGCTCCCGCCCGCTGAAACTTCCAAACCTCGTTCGCCTCGGCCTCGCGAATATCAAGCCGCTCGCGAATCTGCAGCCTTCAGCAAAACCCGCGGCTAGCTACGGAAAGGGTTCCACGGTTTCTCCGGGCAAGGACACAACGACAGGACACTGGGAAATGGCCGGCATTTGGCTAGAGCAAGCCTTCCCCGTGTATCCGCACGGCTTTCCAAAATCGCTGATTGCGGAATTCGAGTTTCGAATCGGGCGCCGCACGCTCGGAAATAAGCCGGCATCAGGAACGGAGATCATCAAGGAACTGGGCGAAGAACATGTGCGCACAGGATTCCCGATCGTGTACACCTCCGGCGACAGCGTATTTCAAATTGCCGCGCACGAGGACGTAATTCCGATTGCCGATCTCTACCGCATGTGCGAGGTCGCGCGCAAACTGCTCCATGGCCCGAATCGTGTAGGCCGCGTGATCGCGAGGCCCTTCACCGGGACGACCGGAAATTTTCGCCGCACAGAGCGCCGCCATGACTACGCCGTCGAGCCGCCGCGCCCCATGCTGCTAGACGCGCTCGCGGACGCCAAAACCCCGGTTTTCGGCGTGGGCAAGATTCGCGACATCTACAACGGTCGCGGCGTGGACGACTATGTCACCACAAAAAATAACGCTGAGGGCATGGCTAAGCTCACCGAAGCGCTCGCGCAGCGCCCGAGCGGACTAATTTTCGCAAACCTCGTGGATTTCGACATGCTCTTCGGCCATCGTAAAGATGTGGAAGGCTTCGCACGGTCTCTGGAAGAATTTGACGCGCTGCTGGGACCCTTTCTCGACGTCTTGCGCCCTTCGGATTTGCTCCTCATCACCGCCGACCACGGTTGCGACCCCGATCCCGTAAATCCCACCACGGATCATTCCCGCGAGTACGTCCCCATACTCGCTTACAATCCAAGCTCGCCTAGCGGCACGAATCTTGGCACTCGCGCAACCCTCGCCGACATGGGCCAGACCATCGCCGAAAATTTCTACACGAGTATCCCCCACGGCACTAGCTTCCTCAATTCGCTTGCTGGTTAGTTTCAGTGTCTGCGTCGAAATCTCAGGGAGGATTCATTAGGGCGCAGCATTGCGATGCGGGCGCGTTCCAGCACGGACGCACCCAACTTCGCAAGCCCGGCTAGTTACCCGTAGCCGTTTTACTTGCGTAGTATCCCGTGCGCGTGCGGACGGAAAGTTTTCCATGCCCCTTTGGCGGAATCAGTTCAAGTCTTACGGAGCGGAACGTGCCGTCCCTAGCCGTATTCGTGGGGTAGTACCCGATGGTGTACTGATTGCGAATATCTCTCGCGATCTCCGTGCAGACAGAATCCACGTCGGCTAGATTGTCCGGGAAGAAGGCCAGCCCGCCAGTGGCTTCCGTGAGTGTACTCAAATCTTTTTTTGATTTTCGCACCATTTTCTTGTTGCTCTTGCGATCCTCATCGCTGAAGACGCCCACCGCGTAAATCACGGCGTTCGATTGCACCGCCGCTTTCACTGTATAGGCGAAATCCTTGCGGCTGGCGTCATCGTCGCCATCCGTGATCACCAGCAGAACACGTTTGTCCTTGTGCCCCTTCTTAAGATGGTCCAACGATCCGATAATCGCGTCGTACAGCGCCGTGCTGCCCCGCGTATCGATTTTCTCCAGCGCTTCGTGAAGTTCCTCGGGATTGCTGGTGAAATCCTCGTCCAGGTCCAGATAATATTCGTCATTGAAATTCACCACGAAGACTTCGTCCGCGGTATTGCTGGTTCGCACGAACGACAGCGCCGCTTCGTTCACCTGCGCGCGCTTGTCCTTCATGCTGCCGCTGTTGTCAATCACCAGCCCCATCGTCACCGGCACATCTTCTTTCGTAAATACTGAGATTTTCTGTTCGATTTTGTCTTCAAAGACCCGAAAATTGTCCCTGGGGATATCCGGGACAAACTGCCCCTTTTCATCCACGACGGTCGCATGCAATACCACCAGGTCGACAACATTCTTGATTGTGGTGCTTTGGCCTTGCGTTCCCGGTGTCTGCGGGGGAGGGGGGCTCGGCGGAAGCGGATTTTGCGCGCGCAAGCAGGGGCCAGCGCAGAGCAATGCCAGCAAGAGCAGCGAAATTGTCGCCGAATGCTTAATGGCCGGGCGCGTAATAGCCTGACCTGGCGTAAACGGTAAGCGGTGGAAGTCCCTTGGGAGGACGCAGCTTAACTTTGACTTTCCGCCATTTTCCATCGTGCGTCCGGTTGCTTGGTCTGTATCCAACCACATATTGGTTCCGCAACTCCATGCTGATTTTCGACGCGATGTCGGGCATGTCGCCCATGCTGGTGACAGCGAAGGCGCGCCCGCCGGTCATTTCCGTCAATTCTGACAGTAGCGACGGTCCCAGCCGTTCTTCCACTGTCGAACCGCCGCCTTCATCATACAAACCGATAGCGTAAATCTGCACATCCGCTTCTCTTGCATACTTCCGGATGTCGGTTTCCGTGTAGCGGCTATGATTATCGCCTCCGTCAGATATGACGAGCAATGCTTTCTTTGTGTTGTGTGCGCCTTTCATTTCGCTGAGGCCCAGATAAATTCCATCCAGCAAAGCCGTTTGCCCGTGCGCGGACGTAAACATCAGCCGGTTCTGCAAATCTTCAACGCTGGCTGTGAACGGGCTGGTCAGTTGCGCGCGATCGTTGAAATTAATCAGGAGGAACTCATCTTTTGGATTCGCGGTACGGAAAAACTGAACCGCCGCCTGCCGGGACTTTTCGATCTTGTCGCTCATGCTCCCGCTCATATCGAAAATCACGCCGATCGATATGGGCACGTCCTCGCCCGAAAAGCGCAGAACTTCCTGCTCTACTCCGTCTTCAAAAATGCGGAAGTTGCTTTGTTCCAGCCCGGTCACAAGCCGCCCATAAGGATCGGTCACAGTAACATTGATCAGCGCTAAATCTGTTTCCGCCTTCAGCGCCTTGCCCTTCTCTATTCGTTGCGAGTTTTCAGTTGGAACTGGTCCCGCGGGAGTTGCTTCTTGGGACCACGCATGAGGGCATACGCACGCGAACACTGCTAGAGCCGCGCAAAGCGCTGCCAGGGAATAGTTCCGCAACCGAACGCGTGCGCGGACTAGCAACTGGACCCCCGAAAATAACGCGAAACTCACGCAGCGCCGCGAGTCTCTGTGTCTCTTGTGCGATTGTAGCACTCGCTTCTTCTAAAGCAAGCGGCACCTTTCAGTATTTTCATAGTAGTCCGGCAGTACCCGCCGCAACCGCCATCCCCTCCATGCTAATATGCGAGCTGCACGCGAACGTTAGCGGGTTCTCATGAATTCAGCCCAGGCGAAAAAGATTTTGGTGGTGGTTCCGGCGCGTTACGCTTCGGTTCGATTTCCCGGCAAGCCTTTGGCCCAGATCGCCGGTCGCCCAATGATCCAGCACGTCGTGGAACGCTTGCGCGAAGCCGCTGGCGCGCCCCGCATAATAGTCGCCACCGAAGACCAGCGCATCAAGGACGCGGTAACATCCTTCGGCGCGGAAGCAATCCTGACTCGCGCCGACCACCGTACCGGTACCGATCGAGTCGCGGAAGTTGCCGTGCACATCCCCGCCGACATCTACGTTAACGTGCAGGGCGATGAACCGTTGATCGATTCCGCCTCCGTGGACGCGGTCATCCAGGCTCTCGCCGGCGACGACTCAATGCAAGTTGCCACGCCCTGTGCTGCCATCACCAAGCCCAACGACATCATGGATCCCAACGTGGTGAAAGTTGTCCGCGATTTCGACGGCAACGCCCTCTATTTTTCGCGCGCGCCCATTCCTTGGGTCCGCGACACCGGCGCGAAGGTCGCCGCCGAGCATTGGAAGCACATCGGGCTTTACGGTTATCGCCGCGACGCCCTGCTCGAGTTTCCCACCCTTCCTCCGGGTGAACTCGAGCGCATCGAACAACTCGAACAGCTTCGCTGGCTCGAAAACGGCTTTCACATCGGCGTAGTAGAAGCGGATTACGACGGCGTTAGCGTCGATCTACCCGCCGACGTCGAGCGCGTCGAAAAAATATTGCGCGAAGGCCCGGCGAAGTAACCGCCTCCGGGCCAGACCAACCTCTAAACCGTCCGCAGCGTATTTACTCGGCGAATCGCATCAAAATAAAAATTGAAAACGTGATTTGACACACGCCGCCATTGTGACCATAATGTTGAGTACGCAGATTCTTTCCGGAGGAAGTCGAGCCCTTTGCGTTCCGCCCCGAAGTACATTTTCGTCACAGGGGGCGTAGTTTCTTCACTCGGAAAGGGCGTCGCCGCCGCTTCCATCGGATGTCTCCTTGAAAGCCGCGGTCTGAAAGTCACCCTTCAGAAGTGCGATCCCTACCTGAACGTTGATCCTGGCACTATGTCGCCCTATCAGCACGGCGAAGTGTTTGTCACCGACGATGGCGCCGAAACCGACCTCGATCTTGGCCACTACGAGCGCTTCACCAACGCGCATTTAACCCGCGATCACAACTGGACCACGGGCCGAATCTACGAATCCATCATCACCAAAGAGCGCCGCGGCGATTACCTCGGCAAAACCGTCCAGGTAATTCCCCATGTCACCGACGAAATCAAAGCCGCCTTCCGCAAAGTTTCATCCGGCCCCGACGCGCCGGACATCGTCCTGGTCGAAATCGGCGGCACCGTAGGTGACATCGAGTCTCTGCCGTTTCTCGAAGCCATCCGCCAGATGCGCCTCGAACTCGGCCCCGAAAACGTAATCTTCGTTCACCTCACACTTGTGCCTTTCATTCCCACCGCGGGCGAGTTGAAGACCAAGCCTACGCAGCACAGCGTGAAAGAACTTCTCAGCATCGGAATTCAACCCGACATTTTAATTTGTCGCAGTGATCGCCAGCTCCCCACCGATCTGAAATCCAAGATCGCGCTCTTTTGCAACATGGCGGAATCCTGCGTCATCTCCGCTCCCGACGTCGGCAATATTTACGAAGTTCCCATGTCGCTCGCCGCCGAAGGCCTCGACGAACAAATTCTTCGTCTGCTGCATCTGCAAGCTCCGCCGCGCGATCTTTCCCGCTGGCTGGCCATGCTCGAAACGCTCGAGCATCCGCAGGGTGAAGTGCGCATCGGCGTGGTAGGAAAGTACGTTCAGCTCGAAGACGCCTACAAAAGTTTGCGCGAAGCTCTGGGACACGGCGGCCTCGCCAATCGCCATCGCGTCGTCGTAGAGTGGATCGAAGCGGAATACATCGACTCACCCGCCACCGCCGAGCGCCTCTTGCGCCACGTGGACGGCATTCTCGTTCCCGGCGGCTTCGGCAAACGCGGCATCGCCGGAATGGTTCACGCCATCACCTACGCGCGCGAGAAAAAGATTCCGTTCTTCGGAATTTGCCTCGGAATGCAATGCGCCACTATCGAATATGCGCGCACCGTTTCGCGCATCGAGCATGCCGACAGCACCGAGTTCGACCCCGGCACACCCAATCGCGTGATCTACAAATTGCGCGAGCTTCTCGGTGTGGACGAAATGGGCGGCACCATGCGCCTCGGCGCATGGAAATGCAAGTTGCAGCCGGGCTCGTTCGCGGCCAAAGCCTACGGCCAGCTCGAAATTTCAGAGCGCCATCGCCACCGCTATGAATTCAATTGCGAATACGAAGACACGCTTACCCGCGCCGGCTTCCGCATCACAGGGCGCACCCCAGATGGCGTGTACGTCGAAATCGTCGAAGTCCCCGACCACCCGTGGTTCGTAGGCTGCCAGTTCCATCCCGAATTCAAGTCCAAGCCGCTCGCCCCGCATCCGCTGTTCGCCGCCTTCATCCGCGCCAGCGTCGAAAACCGCCACCAACGCCAGGGCGTAGCCAACGCCGAATCCCGCGCCATCAACCCCGCCGACTAAATCCCGCTAGAATCAGAAGAATTTCCAGCATGAGCTTCTTGTTGCGTCTTCACATTTTTGGCCAAAACAGCTTGCAGGCTCGCACCCGCGCCCGCACGCGAAGCAACCTGGCCGAACGGACGAACGATTGAAAGACGCAAAGCTTTTCTGATTGCTTTCCATGCGATAGTATTTTCTTTTGCCGCTGATTGAGGCGAAGGGTGAAAACCAAGTTTGCTGACAATTCCGGAGCCAAGATAATTGGCGCTGCGTTCTATGTAGGAAGTGCGCGGAGTTGCAATGCTCACTTCACGGAAGCCGAGGGAGTGCATGATGTAACGCAGAGATTTAGGAGAGAAATGGAATAGATGCCTGGGCAGCTCCAAACCGAACCAGAAGGACCCGAATATTCGTGATTCCCAGGCGTCTATATTGGGAAGTATTACGTAGAAAATTCCATCCGGTTTGAGCCATTCTTGAACCTTATTTAGAAATTGCCGCGGATTGTACACGTGCTCCAAGACATCAAAGCAAGTGATAACGTCAAAGCTGTCGGGTAGAAATGACGCTTGCATAACATCGCCCGTAAATACTTGGGCGCCGGTGGTTACGCGAGCTTTTTCAGCCGTCTCGGGAGCAATTTCGATTCCGTAAAGCTTCCATTTGGAGAGCGGCAAGGTGCTGAGAAACGCTCCAGAGCTGCAACCAACGTCAAGACTATCTCCACCATTCTTGTATTTTGAAATCAACTCGCGTTGGTCTTTCCATCGTTCTGTCGCAGAGAATTCCCCAGCGTTGACAATTGCCTTGTGGTAATCCTCGCTGTAACTAAGGGACAGCTCTTCTGGTGCGGGCGGATCGCGTAGCCACACGCATGTACAGCGAGCGCAGCGAACGAGTTTATAGCTCCGCGTCCTGAGATGGAATCTGTCAGGGGCGGTTAAGAAGTCAGATACATCTCCACCTTCACAAAGAGGGCATTGGATTTCCATCTGTCCCCTCTCTCCATCATTTCCTTATGAAGGTAGTATCATATTGGTGATTCAAAAGCTCATCATTTATTACGGCTAGAATACTTAGCAAATGTCTAATGGGCCCAGAATTGCGCCTCATTGCCAAGGCGGCTCCGAATATGTCCACAACATCCAGATCCTTGAATTTCGCTTAATCGCGTGCTAGCGTCGGTCGTGATTAAAATTGAATATCGTCGAGCGCCTCAGCAAGGGCTAACCCAGGCCCTTCGCCAAGCCCTAATCTCGGGCTCCCCAGCTACGAATAGGACTTCAAATTCGAGTTACCCGGCTGCATTTCTATCCGGCACAGCCCAATATATAGAAATGGGAAGATTATGCACTTGACAAAAGACGGCATGGGGGTAAACCTTGCTCCTGAAGCCGCTATACCCAAGGCCAAAATCTGAGCGGCTTCCAAAGAGGAGAGCCGTGGCTGTTTGCATTGCAGCGATTGCCGGAAAGAATACATTAATTGGCGTTTCGGACCGAATGTTGACAGCGGGGAATGGAGACATTGAATTTGAACCGGAGCAGGGAAAATTTTGGCCACTTTCCCCTTCCATCGTCGCCCTGATCGCTGGCGATTCCACTGTGCAAGGCGAGTTACTAAAGCAAACCCACAAACAGGTTAAGGATTGGATTTTTTCCGATCCAAATAGTTGGGTAAATGTAAAAGATGCGGCATCCCTGTATTGTCAGAAGTTCCGTGAACTCCGCAGGGAACGCGCAGAAGCAGCCGTACTTTGCCCATTAGGGTTGGATATTCAATCTTTCTTGGCGAATCAATCCACAATGGAACGAGAGTTGGTTGGCCAGATTGCGAACAGGCTCATAGAGTGGGATTTCCCGGAAGTTTTAGAAACTATCTTCATGGGCATCGATACGGACGGTCCAGTCAGCGACAAGGGCGAGAAGCTTACTTACCCTCAAATATACGTGACCTACTATGACAAGCTTTTGTGCCTTAACACTGTGGGATTTGCTGCAATTGGTATCGGAAAAGCTCACGCCGATTCGCAATTTACCTTCACGGGGCATTGGCCACTAAAACCATTCGACGAAACATTGCCTCTGGCCTATGCCGCAAAAAAACGCGCAGAAGCAGCACCGGGAGTCGGTAAAAGTACGGACATTTTAGTGATTGGCCCAAATATAGCGAAAACAGTAAAAGTCGAGGACAGGCATTTACAGGAACTAGACCGGATCTACCGTAAAAGCAGGGCAGCCTCGATAAAGGCTGTGAACGTGGCCCAAAAAGAAACAAAGTCCTTCGTTGAGCGTGTAAATGCGGAGAAAGCCAAGCCGAAAACAAGTGCGGAGCCTGCCCCGTCAACAGAATCTGTGAAAAAATAAAAGGCCCGACTGGCATCGGGCCTCAGGGAGCTTGAGTTGAACATACAAACTCTAACACAGGAGTGTGTTCAATGGAATTCAGCGAAGAATTTTTTCAATTTGCTGTTGAACTGCTGAAAGCTGCAACGAAAGACTTGCAGGATATGCGGAGCGCAGGGCACCAGAACCAACCTTTGCCGATTGCTCAAGTGCCCGAACGCGAGAATCTAGATCAGCAACACTAGCATGAAGAATTTCGAAGTATTTGGCAGCAGCTAACAAAAGATTTCGTTCTTGTTCGTTCACGATGTCTCCTTTAAGCGGTTAGTTTTTCGAATGTGAGTACCGGGGCCGTAACCATATGACGCAAAGTATCCAAGAACAGGTCAGAGTTCTTCCGGCGATTAAAGCGGAAGGTCATTTCTTCGCAGTAGGCTTGGAGATGTTTCGCGCTGACTTTATGCCATGTGCCCATTATGCCGCGCTTGAGAAGCGAAAATGCGGACTCGACAGTATTGGTGTAGATGTCGCCCTTCGCATAGACGCGGAGCTTGTGGCGAATCGTCTTGTGTCGTCCGTCTTTCCGCAGATGTTTTGCGGCACTTCGGTATGCCTTCCAATCGTCCGTGAAAAGAATATCGACATCCTCGCTGATGTTCTCGCGGATGTATTTTTCGAGCGTTCCGCTCTTTGCATCCGAGGCATGAAAGAATCTGAGATCGCCGCCACGCTGACGGATTCCAATGACGACTTCCTTGTTGTCGTTTTTCGCTGCCTTTCCCTTCCACCAATTCTTGCCGCCGACGTAGGTTTCGTCCATTTCGACTTTGCCGCTGAGCATCGGCCTGTTGACTTCGACCATTGCCGCGCGGATTCTGTGGCAGAGATACCATGCGGTTCGGTAGCTTCCGATTCCCAGCGTCCGTTGCATCTGGCAAGCAGACATGCCCTTCTTGGCTTCACAGAGGAGCAAGGTAGCGAGGAACCACTTATTCAACGGCAGGTGGCTGTCATTGAAAATCGTTCCAGCCGTCACGGTGAATTGGTAGTCACATTGTTTGCAGTAGAACAGTTGCTTTTCCGTCTCAAGCTCGACCACTGGCATCTTGCAGCGCAAACATTGGACGCCTTCGGGCCAGCGAAGCCGGACAAGCAACTCTCGGCACTTTTCATCGGTCGGGAACATGGTATTTATATCAACTAGGTTCACAGGGTGCCTCGCGTGGAAAAGGGTAGAAAACAGATGCTAAAACGGGTGCCGACCAGAAAATTGCTGGCATCCATAAAAAGGGACTTGCGGCAGGCTGTTAGAGCATCTGCCGCATCCGCTAAGCCTAAGAAGGATTGAGGAGTTAGAATCGCCATGACCAATAATCTCAAATTGCCTGACTTTTGTCAAGTGCATAATCATGAGAAATGTCTGTAACTCACTCAAAACAAACGACCCGAGCATTTCTACCCGGGGCCAGAACTGGATGTAGTCGGTTATATTGTTGCGAAAATTTCACTCGTTTTCGGCGTTCTGCCCGCCCTCTTTTTGCCTTCTCCGCTCCGGAGGCAAGTGTCCCTCCCAGGGCGTTGCAAATACTCCGGAACCCGCATAGGCTGTGCGTCACTCAAAGGAGTTCTTCGGCACCGTGGCGTTGAACAAGACATTCTCGGTGAACTCGATTAAGTTCGGCGCAAACGCCCCGTTGTTCGTGATCGCGGGTCCGTGCGTGATCGAAAGCGAGTCACACGCGTTGCGAATGGCGGAAAGTCTGGGCGCCATCGCCTCCGAAATGCACGTCCCATACATTTTCAAAGCCTCGTACGACAAAGCCAACCGCACCTCGCTCTCTTCATTCCGTGGTCCAGGCTTGAAAAAGGGTTTGGCAATCCTAAAAAATATTAAGAAAAAAACCGGCCTGCCGATTCTCACCGACGTCCACGACGTTTCGCACGTCGGCCCCGCCGCCGAAGTCTGCGACATCCTTCAAATTCCGGCATTCCTCTGCCGCCAAACGGATTTGCTTGTTGCCGCCGGCCGCTCCGGCCGCGTTGTGAATGTGAAGAAGGGCCAATTCCTCTCGCCCTGGGAAATCGGCAACGCCGCGGAAAAAATCGCCGGCACCGGAAACGAAAAAATCATTCTCACCGAACGCGGAAGTTCCTTCGGCTATCAAAATCTCGTAGTCGATATGCGCTCTTTTCCCATCATGCGCAAACTCGGCTATCCCGTTGTCTTCGACGTGACCCACGCCGTCCAATTGCCCGGCGGCGAAGGAAAATCCAGTGGCGGCCAGCCTGAATTCATCGAGCCGCTCGCGCGCGCCGGAACCGCCGCAGGCGTCGATGGAATCTTTCTCGAAGTCCACGACAATCCCGCCAAGGCGCTTTCCGACGGCTCGAACGCGCTGCCTCTCTCTCGATTCCGACCGCTGCTCGAAAAAATCCTGAAGATCGCAGCGCTCGTACGCGAATGGAACTCGAAATGAGTCTTGCCACCGCCAAACGCGTCCTGCGAATTGAATCCGAAGCCATCGCCGGCCTGATCGACCGTCTCGATGACCGCTTCGAAAAAGCGGTCGAACTTTTATACGCGTGCAAAGGCCGAGTCGTCGTCACCGGCCTCGGCAAGTCCGGCCTCATCGGACGCAAAACTGCCGCCACTTTCGCGAGCATCGGCACTCCGTCACTTTTTCTCCACGCCGCGGAAGCGCTTCACGGCGATCTCGGCATGCTCACCGCGGACGATGTTCTACTCGCGATTTCCTCCAGCGGAGAAACCGAAGAATTAGTCGAGCTGATGGAATCCGTTAAGCGTCTGGGCGTCCATGTCATCACACTCACCGCCAACCCGCGCTCCACTCTTGCCGGCACAAGCGACATCGTTCTCGACATCGCCGTAAAAGAAGAGGCGTGCTCGCTGAATCTCGCTCCCACCGCGTCTACCGCCGCCGCACTAGCCATGGGTGACGCTCTCGCTATCTCACTCCTCGAACGCCGCGGCTTCAAAGAAGAAGATTTTGCCGCGCTGCATCCCGGCGGACGCCTTGGGAAAAAACTGCGCCGCGTCGAAGCCCTGATGCACTCCGGCGAAGACGCGCCAAGGGTGCTACCAACTGCGAAGATGCCCGACGTAATCTACGAAATGAGTCGCAAAGGGCTGGGCCTCGCCGCCGTCACCGAGCCGAACGGCCGCGTCCTCGGCATCATCACGGACGGCGATTTGCGCCGCGTCATGCTAAAGCAAAAAGAAAATGTCCTGGGATTGACGGCCGCCGATTGCATGACGAAAAATCCCGTCACGATTCCGCGCACCGAGCTCGCCGCCAGCGCTCTGCGCCGGATGGAGGAAAGGAAAATCACCTCCGTCCTCGTCGTGGATTCCGCCGGCCGCCTCGAAGGCGTCCTCCACGTCCACGACCTCTGGACTCTTCAATTGTTCTAAAGGACATGTGCAAATGGCGATACGAGAAATCAAATATCCGGCAAAGGCAATGCGCCGAGCAAAATCAATCCGCGTCCTCTTAATGGATGTGGACGGCACCTTGACTCCCAGCGTGGTCTGCCTGCAAACATTTCCTGACAATAGCGTCGCGGAGATGAAAGTTTTCGACCCGCATGACGGTGCTGGAATCAAGCTGGCCGGCATCATGGGCATCCGGACGGGACTGATTACCGGCCGCGATTCTCCCGCGACCACGCGCCGCGCCCGCGAAATGGGAATGGAATTTGTGATTCAGGGCCAGCCGAAGAAACTCGAATCCTACAAAGCGATCCTTATCCGCGCCGGCGTGACCGACGAAGAAGTCGCCTACATCGGCGACGACTTGCCTGACCTGCCAATTCTCGGCCGCGTAGGACTAGCTGTCGCCGTCGCCGACGCCGTAGTAGAAGTGAAACGCGCCGCGCATTACATCACCACGGTAGCCGGAGGCAAAGGTGCAGCCCGCGAAGTAGTGGAGCTAATCCTCAAAGCGCAGGGAAAATGGAAGAAAGCCATTCCGCAAGCTATCGCCTGAAGCGGAATCTCAATCTATCAGCGGGTAATATAATGGAGCGGGAGAAGGGAATCGAACCCTCACCTATAGCTTGGGAAGCTATCGTTCTACCACTGAACTACTCCCGCTCATCTCGAACAAATTGGAGAATAGCACCGCGCTCGCCGCGCACGCAAGCAGCGCCTCTGCCCGTCCATATCCTCTGCGCAGGCGAGGCAACGTGCTAGAGTTGGCGGCTTCGCAATAGCAACGCGGACTGAGCAATGATGCATAAGACGACGGCGTGGAGGGGAAGTGGCTTATAGAGACTTGCGGGATTTTGTGCACAAGTTGGGGAAGGAGGATGAGCTGCAGCGCGTTTCGGCTGAGGTTGATCCGATTCTCGAGATCACCGAGGTCACTGACCGCGTGGTGAAGGCAGCCGGGCCGGCGCTGCTGTTTGAGCATCCCAAAGGCTCCACGGTTCCGGCGGTAACGAATCTCCTGGGGAGCGAGCGGCGCATGTGTCTGGCGCTGGAAGCGGATTCCTTGGACCAAGTAGCCGAGCGCGTGCATTCGTTCTTAGACGTGAAATCGCCGCAGGGAATTTTGGAGAAGGTGAAGATGCTGCCGAAGCTGGCAGAAATCGGGTCATTTTTCCCGAAGACCGTACGCAGCGGCGCTTGCCAGGAAATGGTTCGCACGGAGAATTTTTCGCTCGATTATTTCCCTATACTGAAGTGCTGGCCGCAGGACGGCGGGCGTTATATCACGTGGCCCATGGTGATCACGAAGAATCCGGAAACGGGGAAACGCAACGTGGGCTGCTACCGCATGCAGGTATATGACGAGCGCACCACCGGAATGCATTGGCAGACGCAGAAACACGGAGCCGAACATTTCCGCAGCGCCCGCGCAAAAAACCGGGAAGGAAAGCTTGAGGTAGCGGTGGCGATCGGCGCGGATCCCGCAACAGCCCTAGCTGGAATTTTGCCCATACCGCCCGATCTCGACGAATTTCTTTTTTCCGGCTTCCTGCGCAGGGATCCCGTGGAGCTGGTGGCGTGCAAGACGGTAGAGCTGGAAGTTCCGGCGAACGCAGAAATTGTCCTGGAGGGATACGTCAACCTGGGCGAGATGCAGACAGAAGGCCCTTTCGGCGATCACACAGGTTTTTACTCCCTGGAAGGATCTTTTCCCGTGTTTCACATCACCTGCATAACGCATCGCAAGGATCCGCTCTACTTGACGACTATCGTCGGCCCGCCGCCGCAGGAAGACTATTTCATGGGCCACGCGATCGAACGCATATTTCTGCCGGTAATGAAAATGCAGTATCCGGAAATTGTGGACGTCGCCATGCCCGCGGAAGGGATTTTCCAGAACCTGATGATCGTCTCTATTCGCAAAAGCTATCCCGGACAAGCGCGCAAGATCATGAACGCGATATGGTCCCTCGGTCAGGCCATGTTTACCAAGGTAGTTGTGGTGGTGGATCACGATGTGAATGTCCAGGATTCCAGTGAAGTGGTCTGGAAAGCGTTGTGCGCCATCGATCCGGAGCGAGATGTCCAATTTGTGCTAGGTCCGGTGGACACGCTCGACCATGCCGCGCGCCGCCAGGATTACGGTTCGAAGATGGGCGTGGACGCCACGCGGAAATGGCCGGAGGAAGGTTATACCGGCCGCTGGCCCGACGAAATCAAGATGGACGAAGCCACAAAACGGCGGGTTGACAAAATTTGGCAACAGTTAAAATTGGTAAAGGAGGCAAAGAAGCAATAACGTTAGCGAGCCAATTCGAGCCCTTCAACGGTCCATCTTCGCCTCGCGTTTCGCCTTTTCCTACAAGGCTTTGCTCCACTTACCTGTACTTTTCACCTGTACGTTTTCGCCACCTGTTCTCTAAGACAGGTTTTTACCAATAGCACACTCCCCGAACACGTTGCTTGACAGTGAGTGCTGCGGATGTAATAAACGGTGAAAGCGGAACGTACCGGCCGTAGCAGTACTACTGGGCTACTGCACGCAACATCGAATGAGAGCCTCACGGGCTGAGAGGCGAAAGCAGCAAGCGAAGCAGAAAAAGATTCCGAAAGAAATTCGAGAGTGAAGCCGGGTCCGACCTGCGAAGCGGGACGGAGTGAGGAGCGAGGGGCCGCGCGATGTTCAATCTGGGGAAGACAAGATGTTTAATCGGCCTGGACATCGGCTCGAGTTCGGTGAAAGCAGTCGAGCTGAGGAAGTCGAAGTCGGGCTACGAGCTGGTGAGTTACGGGATCGAGACTCTGGCGCAGGACACGGTGGTAGACGGCGCCATCATGGACGCCCCGTCAGTCGCTGAGAAAATCATTTCGATATTCGACAACCAAAAGATCAAAGCGAAAGATGTGGCCACATCGGTTTCCGGGCACTCGGTAATCGTCAAGCGCGTAAGCATGCCGCTGATGACTGAAGAAGAGCTGTTCGACCGGGTACAAGCCGAAGCAAGCCAGCACATTCCCTTCGACATCGCCGACGTAAACCTAAGCCACCAACTATTGGAAGCCACCGAAAACCAGATGGACGTTTTGCTGGTGGCGGTGAAGAAAGACAAAATTCTGAACCACACCAACGTGTTGGCGCAGGCGGGCAAGGTACCAGTGGTGGTGGATATTGACGCGTTTGCGCTGCAGAACTGCTTCGAAGTGAACTACGAGCCGGATGCGTCGCAGGTAGTGGCGCTGCTGAACATCGGGGCCAGCGTGATGAATATCAACATCGTACGCGGCTGGACACCATTGTTTACGCGCGACGTTTCGGTGGGCGGCAACCAGTACACCGACGCGCTGCAGAAGGAACTGGATTTGAGTTTTGAAGATGCCGAGAAATTGAAGATGGGCGGAACGCTGGCCGGTGTGAGCGAAGAGCAACGCACGGCGATTCTGCGATCCGTTTCCGACATCTTGATTCTGGAAATCCAGAAGACCTTTGACTTTTTCCGCGCTACCGCGAGCGGAGAAAATATTCGGCGTATTTACGTCGCCGGGGGCACTTCTCGGGTTCCGGGCTTGCTCGACCTGTTGAAGGAAGAATTTGCCATGCCGGTCGAAGAGCTTGATCCATTCCGCAAAATTGCAATCAATTCAGGGCGTCATGATGAGAGCCAGATTCGCGAGTTGGCGCCGCGCCTGGCAATCGCTGTGGGGCTGGCGCTGAGGAGCTTTGACACGCCATGATTCGCATCAATTTACTCGGCCAGAGCCGTCCGAAGGCCACCAAACAGACCGTGCCGCTGGAAGCGACCGTCCAGATCATCTTTTTGCTGGTGGCGCTGGGACTGGCGGCGATCGTACTTTCGGTCACCTATTTCCAACAGAAACGAGAACTGGACGCGACGAACGCTCGCATCGCCGCGCTGCGGGCCGAGAAGCAGAGTCTGCAGCAGGTGAAGCAGGACGTGGACCGCTTCGAAACCCAGAAGGCCGTGCTGGAGCAGCGAATCAATGTGATTGAAACGCTCCAAAAGAATCGCACGGGCGGGCAAGAATTGCTGGAGACAGTGGCGAACACGGTGGTGAGGGTGGATGCACTGTGGCTGACCTCCATCGAGCGCAAGGGCGACACTCTGGATATTGCGGGCGAAGCAGGTTCGATCAATGCCGTAGCCAATTTCATCACCCAGCTAAGGCGCTCGGGGTACTTCGACAAGATTGAGATCAAAGAGGCAAAAGAAGACGACATTCTGAAGTCCGTTCAAACATACAACTTCACGATGACGGCCAATATATCTCAGTCTTCCGTCCCTGAAGCGGAGCCGCAAGCCAAGCCCGCAGCCACCACGCCGCCCCCGCAGCCTGCGGCTAAGGGGAGGAGCTAGAAATGGCAACCGCCTTCAGAGATTGGCCCTGGCCGCTGCAAGCTTTGTTTTATCTGGCGCTGACCGTGGTAATCATCGCGGCTGGCTTTTACGTACCGGGTTTGCCGCTGGCGTCCGTGCGCGCGCAATTGCAGGACGCGCAGAAACAGGAGAAGCCGCTGGAGCAGGAAGTAGCGAACCTGCGAGTTTACAAACAACGCAAAGCCGAGCTGCAATCCCAAATGGACGCGCTGGAAAAACAGCTGGCTACCCTGCAAACAATCGTGCCCGAAGAGAAGCAAATTGACCAGTTCATGCTCATGATTCAAAGCGCGGCAACGAGTTCCGGCGTTTCTTTGCGCAGAATGAAGGCCTTGCCTGTCGCCACCAAGCCTTATTACTTCGAATTGCCGTTCGAAGTAGAAGCCGACGGTCCTTACTTTTCCGTTCTGGACTTCTTTTCCAGGCTTGGACGGCTTTCCCGGATCATTAATGTGGGCGACCTGAAGCTGACCGGCCTGGGGGGCAAACCAGCCAACAGTACCTTTCGGATGAACCCGGGAGCATCAGTGACAGGGATATTCACGATCACCACCTTCTTTACGAAGGCGGCAGACCAGCCGGCAGCGCCAACGCCGACGCCGACTGCCGCACCGGTAAGGCGGTAGGCAAAGACAATGACACTAGTGAAGACAACCGCGAACTTGATAGCAGTTCTGGCGATGTCGTGTTTCCTGGTCCCTGCGACTTGGGGACAGACGGCAGCTCAGCCGCCGGCACCGGCGCAGGCACCGAAGGCCTCCCACAAGAAAAAGCCAACAGCGGCAGCGCAAGGCGCCAAACCAAAACAGACTGCCAAGCCTGACGCGAAGGCCCAAGAGAAGGCCGACGCCAAGCCGGACGTGGTGGCGGGGAAGCGCGATCCTTTTGTACCGCTGGTCAATGACAAGAAACCCAGTGGGCCGCCATTGCCTCCGGGGAAAGCGGGTTTGGTAATTGCCACGGTACGCGTGGACGGGACTGTAAAGGCTGCCAGCGGAATGCTGGCGGTCGTGACGAATCCGGATCAACGAACCTATTTTATCCGGGAAGGTGACCGTCTGTATGACGGGGACGTAGAAAAGATTGGCTTAGATGGAGTGACCTTTAAGGAAAATTCCAAAGATGCATTCGGGAAGCCGGTCGAGCGATTAGTTACCAAGCGAATCTACCCGAGCGCAGGAGAGCAGCAATGAGGATTATGCGGAGGGCGTTGGGCTTGACTGCGCTGGTTGCAGCAGCCTTGATACTGACGAGCGGAGCGCTGCGGGCCAGCGATGGGCCGGTAGTGCATGTGAAGGCGGTGGTAAAGAACGGAACCGTGACGCTGGAAGCTGAGGCGAACGGCCCGTTCGAATACACCACCTATCGCCCAAGCGAGAGCCTCTATGTGCTCGATCTGAGCGGGGTATCGGCAGCGGACCCGGCTGGAGCGCGGATGGTGGCCTCCGACTTGGTGAAGAGTTACCGCACGCTGACTTATACCGCGGGGAAGAAGCCCGTGGTACGCTTGGAAATCCTGCTGAGCCAGGGCGTGGAGCCGCGCCTTGAGCGCAAGGACCCGCAACAGCTAACGCTGCTGGTATCGCGCACAAACGATAGCGCGGGGAAGACTGCGTTAACTGGACCTGCTCCTGCCGTGACACCGATCTCGGTCCGGACCTCGGAAAACAAGACTCCCGGCACCACCCCTGAAGCTATTCGCGAGGTAAAGCTTGCGCAGAACGGTGATTCGACGGACGTGAATGTGGTCGGCACCGGAAAGCTGACTTATCACGCGATTCGACTGCAGAATCCGGACAGACTCGTCCTGGATTTCGCGGGCGCGCAGCTGAGGACTCCTGAAAAACAGATTGCGAGCAACCTGGATCCGGTGCGTGAAATTCGGTTGGCGCAATTTTCGCCGCAGGTTTCGCGTATCGTTATCGATTTGAGGCAAGCATCGCCGTACAACATTACCAGCTCTGACACCGGCATCACGGTGGAATTCACGAGCAAGAGTTCGAAGGGTGAGTTCGGGGGCGCGAAGTCAACGCCGGAAACCCAGCCCGCAGATGTGACCACAACGAAGCTGGCTCCGCAAGCGGTTCCGGCTCCGGTCACGATTTTGCCAGCGGCCTTTACGCAGCCCACCGCGGCGCTGGCGTCACCTTCCGGTAGTCAGACGGAGATGGCGGCCAGGCAGGTTGCCACGGAGGGTGCAGCCACTGCGTCGAATTCGAGCGCAGCGGTTGAAACTCCTGCGTCATCTGCCCCAGCTCCGGCAATTTCGATGGTATCCGTGCAGCCGATAACTACTGTAGAGCCCCAGACGCCGGCTCCGTCGGGAAAATATTCGGGTGAACCGATTTCTGTAAACTTGAAGGACGTCGATCTGCGCGACTTCTTCCGGCTGATTCACGAAATCAGCGGATTGAATATCGTTGTAGATCCGAGTGTGAAGGGCAACCTCACAATCGTCCTCGATGATGTGCCGTGGGATCAGGCCCTGGAAATCGTGCTGAAAAACAACGGCCTGGATAAGCAGCTTGAAGGAAACGTGTTGCGCATCGCGACCAAAGATACTTTGAAGCGGGAAGCAGACCAGAATCGTGAGTTGGCCAAGGCACAGGCAGAGGCAGCGGACGTGGTCACCACGACGCGCGTCCTCAGCTACGCGAAGGCCCAAGACCTGGTTCTTACGCTCAAGAAATTCCTGTCGTCGCGGGGCGACATTCTTGCGGACGTACGCTCAAATACGTTGATTATTCGGGACATTCCGAGCGTTTTGCCGGTGTTGGACAACCTGCTGCGGCAGCTGGACCGGAAATCACAGCAAGTAGAAATCGAAGCGAGGGTGGTCGCGGCCAATCGGTCCTTCACCCGGGATATCGGAACGCAGTTCGCGGCAGCAGTATCCGCGGGCGGCGGCCAGAGCGTCCTGGGCGGAGCGAGCACCGTTGGAACCAGCCCGATAGTACGTAACTCACCCACACCCCTGCCTCCGATCATAGTCGGGTCGGGTGCTAGCGCTCCAACGAGCGGCTCCATGCCGCTGATCACGAACCTGGGCGCCACAACGCCGACGAGCGCACTGAGCTATGCTTTCTCGTCCTCGAACTTTGCACTGGATTTCATCATCAGCGCGGCAGAGGAAAGAGGCATCGGCAAGCTGATCTCGAAGCCGAAGCTGATTACGCAGAACAACCAAAAAGCGACTGTGAAGCAGGGTACGAAAATCCCAGTTCAAACGATCGTAAACAATACGGTCTCGGTGCAATTCGTGGATGCCGTACTCGAGCTTGACGTCACACCGCAGATCACCTCCGAAGGCACCATCTTCATGGATGTGACGGTGACGAATGACCAGATTGACCAAGCCATTCCGCGCGTTCAAGGCATTCCCGCTATTGACACGCAGGAGGCTAACACCAAGGTCCTGATCGCTGACGGTGGTACGGTGGTTATCGGTGGCATCATCGTTTCATCGCAGAACACCACTGTTGACCAGGTACCTCTGTTCGGGAGTATCCCGGTGGTTGGCAACCTGTTCAAACACACCAGTGTGAGCTCGAGTTCCCTGGAACTTTTGTTCTTCCTGACGCCGCGTATTTTGCCAAGCTAAGCAACGGCAGGACACATGAGGGTACTGCGGCCAAGGTGAGGCCCAAACCGGTGCAAGTGAATTCAGGCCGGAGCCGAATCGATCGGCTCCGGCTTTGCTTTTCTAAGCTGCAGGTTGACGCATTCCTCGCCACACACCTTCCCAATGTTCAATTCCTCTGCGGGTTCAGTGGTAGCGCCGGAGCGCTGCTGGTAGAGACCGCGCGCTGCACGCTAATCACTGATAGTCGATATGCCTTTCAGGCGCGAGAAGAGGTTTCCGACGCCAACGTACACATCGCTATGCATGGGCTGCTGCACGGGGTTGCCGAAGCGCTGGGGAGGCATCGCAAGCGGTTCCAGGTAGCTTACAGCCCCAGCCATGTGACGGTGGCACAGCAGGCCACCTTGCAAGCGTTGGGGGGGCCGCAGGTGCGTTGGGTGGGCGATGGGGACGCGGTAGAAAGGCTCCGTGCGGTTAAAGACCCAGGTGAGCTAGTCCTGATGCGGGAAGCCGCGAAGCTTATAAGTGAGGTCTTTGCTGGGGTGCTGCCGGAAATCAAGCCGGGGGTCGCCGAACTCACTCTGGCAGGAGAGATCGAGTACGCCATTAAACAAAAGGGAGGAAGTGGAACTTCTTTTGAGACGATCGTTGCCTCGGGGGCGCGATCTGCGTGGGCGCACGCCCGGCCTACTTGCAAGCCGCTCAGGAAAAACGAATTGGTCGTCCTGGACCAGGGTGCTATACTCCGCGGTTATTGCAGCGACCTGACTCGGACGGTGTTTCTGGGACGTGCTCCGGCGAGCGTAAGGCGGCTGTACAATGCCGTGCTGGAAGCTCAGGGAGCGGCTCGAGGCGCGATCCGACCGGGCGTGAAGGCTGGAGAGGTGGACGCCGCGGCGCGGCGGGCGCTGAAACGCCATGGGCTGGCTCGGTATTTCACGCATAGCACCGGACATGGGCTGGGGATTGAAGTCCACGAAATGCCCCGGTTGGCGCGGGGCGAGAAAACGGTACTCGAAGAGGGAATGGTCGTAACGATAGAACCGGGCATTTACATCCAGGGGCTGGGTGGCATACGAATTGAGGATGATGTAGTGGTTACTTCCAAGGGCGCCATGGACTTGACGAGCGCAACCAGGGAATTCTTAGAACTCTAAATGGCTAAAAAATCTGCTCCAGATTCTCAGTCCGGCTCGCGCGCCGGGGGCGTGGACCTTCAGGAAGTTGAGCGGCTCCTTGAGTTCATGGAAAAGCATGGACTCGAGGAGTTCGAATACGAGCGCTCGGGATTCCGGATCCGTCTGAGGAAACCATTCTCGCAGCCAACCGGCTTCAGCCGCGCGGTTTCGGCGCCGGACATTGTGGTGGCCGGCCCTTCTGTTCCAGTTTCCTCTGCTCACAGTCCGACCACAGGCGCGCCGGTCGCCCGAGAAGCATCGGGAGAACAAGGCCGTGCAGGTTCCGAAGACGTTCACGTGGTGAAATCGCCGATTGTGGGGACGTTTTACTCCGCTCCGACCGTGGGCGGCGAGCCATTCGTGACGGTGGGTACTCGCGTGGAGGCCGGGCAGGCGCTGTGCATCATCGAAGCGATGAAATTAATGAACGAGATTGAATCGGACGTGGCGGGAGAAGTGGTGCGGATTTTTGTCGAAAATGGCCAGCCGGTGGAATATGGCGAATCGCTTTTCGGCATTCACACGCACCGGAAGAAATAAAGTTACTCACTCCAGGCGAAATGTTCCGAAAAATTCTGATAGCAAACCGTGGCGAAATTGCGCTGCGCATACTCTCCGCCTGCAGGGAACTTGGCATTCGAACTGTGGCGGTTTATTCCGAGGCGGACCGTCATGCATTACACGTCCGGTTTGCAGATGAAGCCATTTGTATCGGCCCACCGCGCAGCAGCGAAAGTTACCTTAACATTCCGCAAGTAATCAGCGCCGCCGAAATCGCCAATGTGGACGCAATTCATCCGGGCTATGGTTTTCTTTCAGAGAATGCCAACTTCGCGGAAGTTTGCGAAGCGTCGCACATTACTTTCATCGGCCCGACGCCCGACGCAATCCGGCTAATGGGTGAGAAGGACAAGGCGAAAGAAGCGATGGCGACAGCAGGGATTCCGGTGGTTCCCGGCAGCGCGGGCGTGGTGCCGGATGAAGATTCCGCAAAGGATATAGCGCGCAAGATCGGCTACCCGGTAATGATCAAGGCGGCCGAGGGCGGCGGCGGCCGCGGGATGAGGATCGTCCGCTCGGCCAAGGAACTCATTCCATTGTTCCGCACGGCGCGTACGGAGGCCGAGCAGGCCTTCGGCAGCCCCAACGTTTATATGGAGAAGCTCATCGAGCGGCCTCGACACATCGAGTTCCAAGTTTTGGGCGACCGGCATGGCAACGTCATTCACTTAGGCGAGCGCGAGTGCTCTCTGCAGCGTCGCCACCAAAAAGTGCTCGAGGAATCGCCGTCCGTCGTTGTCGATGCGGAGACACGGCAGCGCGTCGGCAAGCAGGTCGTGGATGCTCTAAAAGCGATCGGCTATTCCAGCGCGGGAACCATGGAATTTTTGCGCGAAGAATCCGGAAATCTATATTTCATTGAGATGAATGCGCGCATCCAGGTGGAGCATCCGGTGACGGAGATGGTGACCGGAGTAGATCTGGTGAAATCGCAGATTCGAGTGGCTGCCGGCGAAAAACTCGAAAAAGTGCTCCCTCCCATCGAATTTCGAGGGCACGCCATCGAATGCCGCATCAATGCGGAAGACCCGGATACTTTTACGCCCTCGGCCGGTAAGGTCACGGCATTCCGCGTTCCCGGCGGGCCGGGGATTCGCGTCGATACCGCTTGTTATGCAGACGCCGTAATCCCGCCTTATTACGATTCGCTTATCGCCAAACTCATCTCGCATGGACACGACCGGGCAGAAGCCATTGTGCGAATGCAGCGCGCGTTGGATGGATTTGTGGTCGAAGGTGTGAAGACGACCATTCCGCTGCACAAACGAATCCTGGCGGACCCGAATTTTTTGGCGGGAAAATTTGACACGCACTTCCTTGAGCGCATGACGGCAGTGGAAACGAAATAGTTCTTTGCGGAGGCGAAGGTTGATCCCACCGCTTTACGCCATCCTGGACGCCAGCCCCGAATTCACCGTCGAGTCTGCCTTCCGCATTCCTGAAATTGCCAATCGATTGGTAGAAGCCGGCGTCGAGCTGCTTCAATATCGGGACAAACACGGGTCAGCGCTGCGAATTCATGAGCATTCACAGGCGCTCACCGCCCGGTTTGCTTCGCAGGGCGTTCGCGTGATTGTGAACGATCGCGCCGACATTGCCGCCATGGCCGGCGCAGGCGGGGTTCATGTGGGACAGGAAGATCTTCCCGTGGATGAAGCGCGAAAAATATGCGGCGCTCCTCTGTGGGTAGGGGTTTCGACACACACTCTGGAGCAATTGCGCGCGGCGGAGGCGACTTCGGCGGACTATATTGCGGTGGGACCCATCTTCCCGACCGGGACAAAGGCAAATCCCGACCCGGTGGTCGGACTTGAATTTTTGCGCGCGGCCCGGCAAATCACGCGAAAACCACTTGTCGCCATAGGCGGCATCACAGTAGAGTCCGCGGGTGAAGTTTATCGGGCCGGAGCGGATTCGATTGCGGTGATCCGGGACTTGATGGCTGCACGAGATCCGGCGCACCGAGCGCGCGAGTATCTTGCAATAGCCAGACGAGTTCGGCCCGCGCGGCCTGCAGACCACTGAGAGCATAGCCGAATGGCGCAACAGGTTCAGATGATCGGAACCGAGATGGCGAGCAAGCAGCCGGAGCTTGTAAAAGGGCTTGGGCTGTTCGATTCCACCATGATCGTTGCCGGCTCGATGATCGGGTCGGGAATTTTCATCGTTTCAGCGGACATCGCGCACCAGGTAAAGAGTCCCGGACTTTTGGTTACGGTGTGGCTGGTTACCGGGGTGATGACGCTGATAGGCGCTCTGAGTTACGGCGAGCTCGCCGCCGCGATGCCTCACGCCGGTGGGCAATATGTTTATTTGCGAGAGTCGCTCGGGCCGCTCTGGGGATTTCTCTACGGTTGGACCATGCTCCTGGTGATTCAGACCGCGACGATCGCAGCCGTGGCCATTGCCTTCGCAAAGTTTACCGCGGTGATCTTGCCGTGGTTTTCCGCTTCGGACTGGATCTGGAAAATCGGGACGTTCGGTCCCTGGCAAATGTGGTTCGGGTCGCTGGGTCCGTACAACGTCGGGATCAACCGTCAGAATCTTCTGGCCATTGCTTCGATCGTTCTTCTCACCTGGATCAATACGCGCGGCTTGCGTGTGGGAAAGATAGTTCAAAACGTATTTACAGTGGCGAAAGTCGGTTCGCTCGCGGCGCTGGTTCTGCTTGGCTTCTGGTTTTCGACTCAGGTCGCGCGAGCAACTAATTTCACAGATTTCTGGCGAAACGCGGGCTTGTGGGTAATGCATCCGTATCCGCCTGACCATCCTATCTGGACGATTGGTACGCTGACGCTCGTGGGGGTAGCCATGGTGGGTTCGCTTTTTTCCGCCGACGCCTGGAATAACATCACCTTCACCGCCGCCGAGGTGAAAAATCCCAGCCGGAACTTGCCGCTTTCGCTCGCGCTTGGTGCCGGCATGGTGATTTTGCTCTACACGCTGGCGAATGTGGCTTACTTGAGGGTGTTGCCGATTTCGGGCGATCCGAATGGTGCAACGGCGCTGGCGCGCGGAATTGAATTCGCCGCCGATGGCCGTGTAGGCACGGCCGTCGCGGAAGTAGTTTTCGGACCGGCCGGCGCGATTGTGATGGCGGTAGCGATCCTGATCTCGGGCTTTGGTTGCAACAATGGATTGATTCTTTCCGGAGCACGAATTTACTACGCAATGGCAAAGGACCGGCTCTTCTTCCAATCAGCCGGGAAAGTGAATCGCCATCACGCACCAGCCGCCGCGCTCATCGTGCAGTGTATTTGGGCATCCTTCCTCTGTCTTTCCGGCACGTACGGGCAGTTATTGGATTTTCTGATTTTTGCGGTATTGATTTTCTACATTCTCACACTAGGGGGGCTATTCATTTTGCGCTGGAAGCGTCCGGATATGGAGCGGCCATATCGCGCTTTCGGATATCCCTTTCTGCCCGCGCTATATCTGGTGATGGCGGTGTTTATCGAAATTCAATTGCTGCGTTACAAGCCTCAGTACACCTGGCCGGGACTAATCATTGTTTTGCTGGGTGTTCCGGTGTATTGGTTGTGGAAGTTGGCACCGGTAAAGTCAGCCGAAGTGTAGGTTGGGTGGTGGATTGGGGCGGTGACCTGGATTCGATGAGAGGAGATTGCGAATGAGCAATCCGCTGTTCAAGAAGAAGCCGATGGATTGGCTGCTGAACGAAGCCAAGGCCACGGGCGAGCATACACTGAAGCGGACGTTGGGTCCGGTTTCTCTGACGGCCTTGGGAGTGGGCGCAGTTATCGGCGCGGGAATTTTCGTACTTTCCGGCCTCGGCGCGCATTATGCCGGCCCGGGCCTGATGCTGTCCTTCGTCATCTCCGGCCTGGGTTGTGCCTTTGCGGGGCTTTGCTATGCTGAATTCGCGGCCTTGATTCCTCTTGCTGGCAGCGCATACACCTATGCCTATGCGGCACTCGGCGAATTAATCGCGTGGATTATAGGTTGGGATTTGACGCTGGAATATGCGATGGGGGCCAGCACGGTTTCGTCGGGCTGGTCGAATCACTTCATCGAGTTTCTCCAAATTTTTCATCTAAAGATGCCGCTGTGGCTGGCTTACGACCACTGGACGGCGCTGGTCACTGCGGAAAATGTTATCGCGCGGCAAATGGCACACGTTTCGGATCCTTCCCTGGCGGTGGGCAGCCAGTCCTTCCTAATGCGAGTTGGTGACATCATCACGGCGCAGTCTCCAGAATTGCTCCAGCGCGCCCACGATATGGTGGCGGCGCCCACGGTGTTTGGTGTCGAGATCGGATTCAATCTTCCGGCATTTTTGATCGCTCTGGTCATCACCGCCGTCTTGGTAATCGGGATTAAAGAGAGCGCCAACTTCAACGCCACGATCGTCATCGTCAAGGTCGGCGTCGTGCTGTTCGTAATTCTTCTTGGAATGCATTACGTGAGTTCCTCGAACTGGGGACACGATTGGGGCAGTTTTGCGCCCATGGGATTCAGCGGAATTGGCCGGGGAGCAGCCTACATATTTTTTGCCTACATCGGTTTCGACGCGGTGTCTACCACAGCGCAGGAAGCCAAGAACCCGCAGCGCGATCTCCCTATCGGCATTATCGCCTCGCTCATTATGTGCACCATCCTTTACATCCTGGTTGCTGCGGTGCTCACCGGTATGGTGCCGTGGAAGGAGATTAATATCGAAGCGCCGCTGTCGGTCGCGTTTCTCGATCGCGGCTTGGTCAAGGCCTCCTATCTGATCACTGCTGGTGCCTTGGCCGGGCTTACGAGCGTGATGCTCGTCATGCTGCTGGGTCAGACTCGCGTGCTGTATTCCATGGCCAACGACGGTTTGCTGCCCCGCAAATTCTTCGCCGCGATTCATCCCAAATTTCGCACGCCCTACAAAAATACGATCCTGGTCGGCGTCATCGCGGCGGTCATCGGCAGCATTACTCCGATTAACATCATCGGAGAGATGGTCAACATCGGCACGATCTTTGCTTTCATCATCGTCTGCATCTCGATCATGGTGCTGCGCAAAACGAATCCCGAGCAGGCTCGACCGTTCCGAACGCCGTGGGTGCCGCTCGTTCCGGTGCTCGGGATCCTCTTCAACGGCTACATGATGTACAAGCTGGGCTGGGTTAACTGGGCGCGTCTGATCATTTGGCTCGTGATTGGTCTGGTGGTCTATTTTGGGTATAGCCGGCACCACAGCCGGGTTCAAAAGAATGACCGGAGCGCGCTCTAGCTGTCTGATTGGGTTTCAATAATATTAGACCTGCGCGACCGGCGGCAGACGCTGACTCTGCACATTCCGGTCTTTATCTTTCGCCTGCCAAGATATACTACCTGTCTGGATCTCTAAACTTGGCCCCATTTTCTCCACGCCGTTTCATCGTGTCGTTCCGCAAGACTTCGCCGCTTGATCGGGTGGCTCTTGCGATTCTTCTTTTGGGAACAGCGGTTCGCGTGCTTGCCTCGCTGGGAACGCTTGTTCCGTATTCAGGAGTCCTGGGCTTCCTGAGCTTTTTGGCCATCATTTATCTGGTGATCCGTCTGATTCCGTGGTTTCGGACGCGGGTGATGTGGCCGCTGCGCAACCGGCTGATCGTGGCTTATGTTTTCATCGCCGTGGTCCCGGTCATTTTGCTCTTTTCCATGGCCGGGGTAGGGCTGTATGGCCTGTATTTGCAACTCGGCGCTCACCTTCTTCACGACGATTTGCAGGCGCGCATTAGCACGGTTGCGGCTGACGCAGACGCTTTTTCCGCGGCTGTGGAGCAGGAAGCGGCAAAAGGCGCCTCAACTCAGGATGAATCGATGCTGGCGAAACCGGATGTGGCGCGTTTGCTCGCCGCGGAACGGATAGAAAGTCCCGACCTGCGCGTCTATCTGAATCGCGGCACGCATTTGATCGAGAAGGGTGACGGTCACCGTTTCGCGGGCCTGGTGGAATGGGATCAGAAGTCGCTGATTGCTTGCGCACTCAAGCGCGAGGGTCCAGGCGGCCCAATGACAATTCTGGTGGTGGAACCGGTGAATTCCGCGTTTCTCGACAGGCTTTCTTCGAAACTTGGTCCCATTCAATTACTTTTTCTGCGCCTTGCGGGAGACAAGCCGAGTTCGCGCGCTACCTTTAATTTCAATGGACGCGAGTATATTCCAGGGGAGCAGGTGTCCAGCCGCCTCCGGGTTCTGCCTCCGCCCGCAAATTTTCTAGATGTGCCGGTGGCCGGCGCTTCGACAATCGAACTCACCCATATGGAGGCTGACAAAGATCAAGGCCCGGTGGCGATTTTCGCGTCATTTTCTCTTCGGCCCTCCGCCGTGAACCGGGAACTCTTTACCTCTGTGGGGCAGGTAGGGCCGTTGCTCGTAACCGCGCTGGTGGCTGCGGGAATAATTTTTCTGTTACTGGAAATCACCGCGCTGATAACGGGGGTAGTGCTGACGCGGACGATCACAACGTCGATCGGCGATCTGTACGAAGCAACGCTTCACGTTCGGCGCGGAGATTTCAGCAAACGCGTTCGCGTTCGACAACGAGACCAACTCGGCGCGCTGGGCGAATCGTTCAATGAAATGACCAGCTCAATTTCGGAGCTGATCGAAGAGCAGCGCCAACGCCAGCGGCTTGAAAATGAAATATCTATCGCGCGCGAAGTGCAAGCGCAACTTTTTCCGCAATCGTTGCCCTCGCTTCCGGGGCTTCAATTGGGCGCGATCTGCCGCCCTGCGCGCGTGGTCAGCGGCGACTATTACGATTTCATCAGGTTGGGTCCGAACCGGCTGGGTATCGCGCTGGCGGACATCAGCGGAAAAGGAATTTTTGCCGCTTTGTTGATGGCCAGCCTGCAAGCGGCGTTGCGCAGCACGGCGATGCTCGACGGCCAAGGCGGGACGTGCGATTTGGTGGCAAAGCTGAACCGGCACCTTTTCAGGAACACCTCTGACGATCGCTACGCCACATTTTTCTATGCCGTCTATGACGAGCAGGCGCGGACGTTGACCTACACCAACGCGGGGCACCTCGCCCCGTTTTTCGTTCACGACGGAAACGTCCAGGAGCTGGAAGAAGGTGGCACCGTGGTTGGACTCTTCGAGGAATTCCCATTTACGCAGGGAGTGATTAAAGTTGAGCCGGGCAGTCTGCTCGTGCTGTTCAGCGATGGGTTGACCGAGCCGGAGAACGTGTACGGCGAAGAGTTTGGGCGGCTGCGCGTGCGGGCTGAGATTCTTCGGCAGGCGAATCTTCCGCCGCAGCGGTTGGCGGAAAACCTAATCGCCGCAGCCGAACAATGGGCCGGAACACCGGAGCAGGCCGACGACATCACCGTGGTCGTCGCGCACATGGGATAGCGTGCGCGGGAGAGATTTTTATTATACTGGCAGGTCAGCGAAAGGCAGGTAGAGTTTGCCTCTAAACGAACGAACGGCTCTCATCACCGGCGGCAGCCGGGGAATTGGAAAGGGGATAGCGCTGGGGCTCGCGCGCGAAGGCGTGCGCATCGCTATTTCGTATCGTTCGAACAAAACTGCAGCGCAGAATACTTTGCGCCAATTGCAGGAACGGGGCGCGGAATGTTTTGCCATCGAAGCCGATGCAGCGGATCCGGCGAAGGTCCAGTTTCTCGTGGACAAAGTTGTCGAGCGTTTCGGCCGGTTGGATATTTTGGTTAACAACGTGGGGGAATTTAATTGGAAACCGGTGGCGGAAACATCGGTGCAGGAGTGGAAGGACGTCTTCACCTCAAATCTCTTCAGTGTGTTCTACGCAAGCAAAGCGGCTCTGCCGGAGATGCGGCGCCATCACTGGGGACGCATTATCAACCTCGGTGCTTTGGGCGCGGAAAGAAGTTTTGGCCAGGGAACCATCTCCGCATACGCGGCGGCGAAAGCCGCGGTCGTTTCGTTTTCGCGATCGCTGGCAGTGGAGGAAGCCAAACACGGAATTACAGTGAATGTGATTAATCCCTCCAATATCGACGAGAGGGAACTGACCGCCGAAGAAGCCCGCCGCATGCACGATGCGCGCTCGCCGATAGGACGTCCACCCTCCGCTGAAGATGTCTCCACGGCTGTCAGATTCTTTGCTTCCGACGGTGCGGATTTCATCACAGGGCAGGTGTTGAATGTCAGCGGGGGTTGGATGCTGTAGCGCTGGCTGCGGAGTGTGTAGCGACTGTCTTCACGCCTGCATTCTCTGTTTTCCGGCGGGAGCTAAGCTCGACGGGTTCCAAACCATGAAAATTCTGACGACAGCCGAAATGAGGGAAGTGGACCGTCTGACGACGGAGCGCTACGGTATTCCCAGCGTCGTCCTGATGGAGAATGCCGGAAGAAGCGTCGCGCAGTTCGTTCAGCGACGTTTTTCGGAATTGGGACCACGCACGATATTTGTTCTTTGCGGTAAGGGGAATAATGGCGGGGATGGCTTCGTGGTCGCGCGACAACTGCTTGAAATGGGTGCCACGCCGGAAGTGATCCTGTTCTGCGATCCCAGAGAGATGAAAGGGGAGGCTCAGGATAATCTGCGGCGGTGGGAAAACGTTTCCGGTGAACTGCATGTGGTGCGAACTTCGGCCGAATTGGGCGAATGGAGGTCCAAGCTTCGCTCCTGCGACATTCTGATCGATGCGTTACTGGGAACGGGGGTGCGCGGTCCGGTGGAGGGGCTGCTACGCGATGTCATCGCGATTGTGAACGAACGCACCGCCGGTCCGGTCGTTGTAGCGGTCGATGTCCCTTCGGGATTGGACGCAGATACAGGCGAGGTTCATGGCGGGGCGATCGTGGCGGACTATACCGTCACGTTCACCGCGCCTAAGCTGGGAATGTTTCAAGGCAAAGCCAGTGAAAATGTGGGCCAGTTAGTCGTCCGCGATATCGGTTCGCCGCCGGAATTAATTTCGAAGCTTGGTAGCGGGCGTCTGCACTGGGCTGAACCGAACGGATTCGAGCAATTTGCGGTGCGCCGAAAACCGGACGGCAATAAGGGCGACTACGGACATGCGTTAATCGTTGCAGGGTCGGTAGGCAAGAGCGGAGCGGCGGTGCTGGCCTCCTGGGCGGCTTTACGCGCTGGTGCTGGACTGGTGACGGTGGCGACGCCTGAGCTGGTATTGCCAATCGTGGCCGCGCACACTCCAGAAATTATGACGGAGCCGCTAGCCTGCACCGATGCGGGATCTATTTCACTGCGCAGCCTGGAGGACGGCCGCTTCGGCGCAATACTAAAAGGAAAGCGCGCTTTGGCGATGGGCCCGGGACTTACTACGAATGAGGAGACTCAGAAATTTGTTCGTACAGCGATCGGCAAGCGGGGTTCTGTGCCGCTGATTCTTGATGCGGACGGATTGAATGCGTTCGCCGGACGCGCCGCGGAACTAAAGGGACCGGAGGGATTCATCGCCGTCACGCCGCATCCGGGAGAAATGGCGCGGCTCACTGGCTTGCAGACGGAGGAAGTTCAGGCGCGCCGTATGCAGCTAGCTCTCGAGTCTGCGAGAGCCTGGAACGCATATGTAGTCCTGAAAGGACACAACACAATCGTCGCCGCGCCGGACGGAAGCGCTTTCGTAAACTCGACTGGCAATCCGGGAATGGGCACGGGTGGAACAGGCGATGTCTTGACCGGAATGCTCGCAGGTTTAACCGCGCAATTTGGAACCGACGATTGGGAGCGGGTTCTGGCATTTGGAGTTTATCTGCACGGTTTGGCTGGTGACATAGCCTATGCTGACTTCGGCGAAGCTCCTCTGATAGCGAGCGACTTGATCCGCGCGATTCCGCGGGCCTACCAACGATTTTATGCGGCGTCCGACCGTGGCTAGCACTGAACTGACGACACATTCCTCAGAGGAAACCATAGCGCGGGGGCGGGAAATCGGAGCGCGGTTGAAACCGCGCGTGCTGGTCCTTCTGTCGGGAGATTTGGGCGCAGGCAAGACCACACTCACGAAGGGAATCGTCAGCGGAATCGGCGCCGCCTCTGAGGATGAAGTGACCAGCCCCACGTTTACGCTCGTTCACCGCTACGATCACGATGCGCGGGTATATCACGTGGATCTGTATCGCGTGTCCGGCCTGCACGATCTGGAGACGCTTGGGCTCGAAGACGTGTTTTCTGAAAATGCGGTGGTGATCGTTGAGTGGCCGGACAGGTTTAAGTTGCGAGTAAATTGGCCCATCGTGCGGATTCAACTTGAGCACGTTTCGGAGGATACGCGCAGAATTTCTATCGTGGATGACGACGGCGTGTTGCTTTAACACGTTGTGCCAAGAACTGGCAAATTACATCTCGCGTTTTTCAATGTTTGTTCACAAACCCATAATCTGGAATCCCGCGTCTACGTAAAGAACGTTGCCGGTGACTCCACGGCCCAGATCGCTCGCGAGAAACACGGCGGTATCGGCGACTTCCGCCGGATCGGTGTTGCGGCGCAACGGTGCGTGCTGCTGAACGAAATCGAGAACCTTGGAGAAGTCCTTAATTCCGCGTGCGGAAATGGTTTTGATGGGGCCGGCTGATATTGCATTGACGCGTATCTTGCTGGCTCCCAATTCGCTCGCCAAATATTTCATGGACATTTCGAGTGCAGCTTTGGCTACACCCATCACGTTGTAATTGGTGACCACGCGCGTGGAGCCCAGATACGTGAGGGTCATGATGGCGCCCCCGTCGGTCATCAGCGGCGCGAGCGCTTTGGAGACGGCCACCAGCGAATAGGCGCTGACGTCGAGCGCCAGTTTGAACCCGTCGCGCGAGGTTTTCACAAAAGGCTGGTTCAAATCCTCATGATTCGCGAATGCAAGACAATGAACAACCACGTCGAGCTTTCGACCCTCGGCTTTTAGCGAGGCTGCAAGCCCATCGATGTCGGACTGCAGCTGTACGTCGCAGGGATAGTAATTGCTCACCCCGAGTTCGTTTCCGAGTTCCTCCACCGTGGGCTTCGCGCGCTCATTTTGGTGGGTCAGCAGAAGCGTGGCTCCCTCGCGCACGAACGCCTGCGAAATCGCGTGAGCGATACTCCATTTATTCCAAACGCCGAGAACAATTGCCGTTTTTCCTTCCAGTAGTTTTGGCATGGTCCGCCATTTTACCCGGAATTGGGAGTTTCGGAGCTATGTTCTGCGTTGCCCGCAAGCAAGACCGTCAGGCTGCTCAATGAGCGTGGATCCAGCGAATCACTTCCCTCACGATATCCGCGAGATAGGGCCATATGACTGCGACGATTGCGAGGACAGAGGCGGCCAGTTTTTTCGAAGGTTTTGCAATTCCGCCCACTGCTGCGCCAGGCTGGTGTATAGCGCAAAACCCTCCCGTTGTCGCGCGCCTGCCGCAGCGTTGGCCACGAGGGCCAAGATAAAGGCAGGGGCCTTGATCAGCGCCGCCGGAAGGAGCGCCCGGGGCGGACAGCGTTTTGATTCCGAAGTCATCAGTGTAATCGCCAGTTTCGTCGATGGACCCAATGCCGAATTCGGGGCCGGAGTCGTTGCTGTCGCGAGAAGCATTAACGGTTAAGACTCGTTCCATTGCGCCCGGCATTTTTCCTCGGATAGAGTGAATGTGGAATCGAGTTCCTGCGTCTGCCAAAGGATCAGGATACTTCGCATTCGTATGCCCGAAACCTATATAGCCCCGTCACCCGCCCATCCGGCTCGGATGAAGCTCGAGCCTTATACTGCCGAAATCCGGCTGGCCAGTATTACCGTGGGCGTTGACAACATACATTATGACGTCTTTCTAAGCCCTCGATTCGTCGAATTCATCCGTAAATACCTGCTGGACCTGGTGCGCCAGACTGTGAATATCAGCCTGGTGTACGGCAACGACCGCAAGCAGTCGGGAACGCCCGAGCACGCCGCTTTCCGAAAGATGTTAATAGAGATTCTGCAGGCCTCCATCACGCGCGCAAAATTCCAGCAGTCCATCGAAACCGATCTTCTGCACCAGCTCGCGCTGCTGAAACACATCACTTCCGAATTGGGGAATCAGTTTTCCAGCATCCTGGTGGAATGCAAGGAATGGATTCGCAGCCGCGGCGAACTTTTCGAACACAGCGAGCAGGCGCATGTGATGCGTTCAAAAATCGCCGAAATCCAGGCGGACAAGAAAAATATTTACAGGGCAGTCGGTGAGACGGTCTGCCGGGTTTGGCGCGACGTGGAAGAGGGCACGCTCTCGAAATCGCGCCGGGCGCTTTTCGGCGAAGATTTCCACGAGACTTACGAGCTGCTGCAAAATCGTTTTCTTTTCGTTGATAGCGGCAACGACGATCATCTTTTCCTCGAGCACTACGTGCTGATGGGGAATTTTGTGAATGACCCCGATCGATTTGAAATCTTCGACGGATTGCTGCTCGATCTCGTGCGGGACCTCATCCTGACCGGGGACAGCTCGGAAGATTTCAGCAAGGCTCGCAAAGCCCACGAGCGTTTGCTGGAGCAGGCGCGGTTGCTGCGGTCCGAGATGGCGCACGTCGAGGAAGAACAGGAAGAACTCGCCGGCCGCTCCGGGGAGGGCGGTGAAGGCTTTCCGTGGCTCTTCAAGCGCAAAGGCGCATCTGCAGAATCCCACGGTGAGCGCGCAAACCTGCATGAAAAATCCTTTTCTTTGGAATCGAAACTCGCAGAGATGGGCTCCCAGATCGAAGTTGCCAAACAGCGCATGAACTTCCTGACCGAGGAACATCGAAATCGCCTGGGCGACTATTTGAACCAGCCTGAAAATGCACGGAGACTGTTTGACGCGCAAGCGCCTGCGGGGAAGGGAGAAGCATCTGCAGCCACTCGCGCGCAGCTTCTCCAAGAGTGGGTGCACCGTTTGGAGGAGCGCGATCTGCTTTTCCACGTGCTGGCGAGCTACGAGTTGAGAAAAATCTATTCGGATTATTGTCCGCCGGTCCACTTGCAGGCCCTGAAGAAAGCTCTGGTGAACCGCGAAGAAGCGAAGCGCGTGGAGGCGATCCTGGAACAATTTCCGGCGCGCAAAATTTCGATGAAGCGTCTGGACAACGCCTCGCGCTCGATTCGCCGCAGCACGCCGGAAGAGCAGTCATCTACGGCGCTTCAATTTGCGAAAGATTTGATGCGCTTTCGCCGGGACCGCCGGAACTATCAGCAGGTCGCAGCGTGGATGGAACGAATCAACTTGGTGCGTTCGGAGCGCGCTCGCGAGCTATCTCGCGCGAACAAGAGCCTGTACGAATTCTTGCATCCCGATGAAGGTCGTCCGACCGAGGATCCCGTCATCAACCACACGGTCATAAAAGCCGATGTGCGTGGGTCCACTGGCATCACCAAGGATCTGCTTGCGCGTGGTATGAACCCGGCTTCGCACATCAGTATGAACTTGCATGAACCGGTGAAACGCATCCTGGAACGCTACGGGGCCGCCACCGTATTCATTGAAGGGGACGCCATCATCCTGGCCATTTACGAAACAGAGGCTACGCGGGCCACCACGCGCGGTGTGGCGCGAGCTTGCGTCCTGGCGCGCGAAATTCTCGCGGTAACGCAGAGTTACAATCAGCGAGCCAATGCCTCCAGCCTTCCTGCACTGGAACTTGGGGTGGGTGTTGCGTTCCAGGATTCCGCGCCATCTCTTTGGACCGACGGCGATTCCAAGATTATGATTTCCCGCGCGCTGAATCTTTCCGACCGTCTCTCCAGTTCCTCAAAAATAGCGAAGCGCCTTTTTCAGAAAAATCCCGCGCCATTCAACGTGTACTTGCTTCAAACTCTGATGGAGGATGCGGAAGCGGATGAAGGCGAAGAACTGCTTGTGCGCTATAACCTGAATGGGATTGAAATTAATGAAGAGGGATTCAACAAGTTGAACGCGGAGATTGCGCTCGCGCCCATGGGTGGCAATTTTCCAATGCCATGGGGCAAAGAACGAGTTCAGCTTTATTTCGGCGAAGTTCCGCTAGGCGATTCACTGGAGCCCATCGTCATCCGCAAGGGCTTCGTTCGCCAGCTATTGCCCGGCGCAAAAATCGGCGCGCAGGGAAATCGCCCGTACTACGAAGTGTGCACGGACCCCAAACTGCTTGACCTTGCTCGCAAAAAGTTTGCCGCCGGCTCCCCGAAAAGTTGAAGGCTGTTCGCTGCACGCTTATAATTCCACGACGGAGGCGCATGGGGCCCGGTGGTCCTCGCAGCCTTCAAAGCTGCCGTTCGAGCCCTTCGCGGGCTTCGAAGGTGGGTTCGACTCCCACTCGCTTCCGCCAAATGCATTTAGATTTAGTCGCGACAGTCGCAAGCGCCCCTGTCCGTTCGTACAGTTTGTAATTGACCACTCAATTCTCCGATACACGCTACGTCTCCCTGACCTGCACTCATACTGAGAAAAGAAATGTACTTCTGAACTTGAGAGGTCATCATGCGCGGAAAACTTTCTCCAATTTTCTTCATCTTGATCGCGATTGCGGGGGCGTTCGTTGGCACGGCCGCGGGCCAAGCCGCATCTCCGAGTGAACCGGCGACGTCCGCAAACTTAGTCACTGCGGCACCGCCTTCAGGGAAGCCCGCCCAGATCCCATCGAACGCCACAAGCGCGCAAGCCAACTCTCAAGACATCTCAGCGCAGCCGGACCAGCCGATGTCGCTCGGCGAAGTCGCACGGCTCGCGCGCGCGAAAAAGAATAGCCAAGCCAAAGCGGTCAAAATATTTGACGAGGAAAATATGCCGAGAGCGCCTATCAGCGCAGGCGAAAAAGCTCCCGAGTTTTCGGAAGTTGGCTCTTCAAGCGGCGGCAAGGTTACTATCCTGGACTTCTGGGCCACGTGGTGCGGTCCTTGTCGCCATGCATTGCCGGGGTTGAAACAGCTACAAACAGTTTACGGGGGCGACCAGGCCGAGGTTGTGAGTATCAGCGAAGATGAGGACGAAGGCGAGTGGCGCGCTTTCGTCTCACAAAACCAGATGAACTGGACGCAGCGACTGGACTCCAATCATCAGATCATGCGCCAGTATGGAGCAAGTTCTCTGCCGACTTACGTGTTGATCGGAAGAGACGGCACAGTCCTTCAGCAATATGTTGGAGACGATCCCGACGAGCCCATCATCGAACGCATGGGCCAGGATCTGAAGAAAAGTCTGGAAGGAAAATCATAAATCAGCCAGTTCACTCGGTCGAGGCTGGAAAACTAGATGTGTCTTGTACTGGCGCTAGAGAGCAATCGTGCCAAGCTTCCGAATGCAATCGCAGCCAGCAGCATTACGATGGGATCAATGGGCAGGCGGTAACGAGGCAAAACGAGGGTTAAATAGTAAGCCCAGGGGAAGACAACTGGAAAGACCGCGGCGGGGAACGCGTACACGCTACGGCGGCGAAATAAAATTACGATACCGAGCAGCGCGCCCATCGCGGCTGTCACGTTGAAGAGCAGCACGAAACGAAACCACAGAGACGGAACATTCAGCAAGTCTTTCACCGGAGTTGGAGTGCCGCCGGACCAAACTGAGATTATACGATTTCCGATTAAATGTGCTTCGCGCGCCGGATGAGCGGCCATATATTCAACGGCTTGTTGCTGCTTCTCCTGCATGTAGGCGGTTTCACCCATTTGGATGTATCTCGCACGCTCGTCCGTGTTGTAAATCGGGTGAAGTTCGGCGCGGAAGATGTCCTTGGTGTCGTCGTTGTTCCCGAGCCACAACTGCAAGCCAAACCCTGAACGGAGCGGTACGAAGGTGTGAAAGATTTCGTAGTTGCGGATCGTCCATGGCAAGCAACACAAAACAACGATTCCGATTGAAAGCGCCAGGCGGCCGAACCAAGGGCGCCGCTGTTTGTGGCTACGGTACGCCAACCAACCGAGCAGAGGGGGCAGAAGGGCGGCCAATGTGGCGTTGGTCATTAACGTGATGCCCCAGAGCAGTCCGTAGGCGCACCAATCGCGCACGCGGCTCGATTCAGCCAGCGCTAGGGTTGCACAAAATATAGCCGCCACTAAGAACGCCGAGAGCGATGCGTCCCACATACTTTGTACTGGAATGAGGATTGCGTTGGGAAAAACTGCCCAAAGCCACGCGGCTCCCGCAGCTACGCCCAAGCCGCCAATTCGTTTGCCGGCAAAGAAAATCGGCACACAAGTCAGCGTGGCAAATGAAATGTTCAACAAAGCAGCGGCGATGAATGAGTGGAATGTGTAGCTTCCGAAAGTGCGGAAAATGCCCGCAAGCAGCAACGGATAAATCGGTGGAAGCCACGCTGTTGGGCCGGTGTCCACGCGAAATGGCGAACTGAACCCGTTTCCAGCGGCGAGCGAGTGCGCAATGTTGCCGGATTCGAACAGAAACGGGACGACGCTAACGGCCTGCCGCGGATACTCGTGAGTGTAACTCCACAGATATCCGACCCTCGGGAGCAAGGCAATTGCGAGGATGAGCCACAGGGACGTTGCCACAGCGCGAAAGCCTATTTTCATATCCTGAATGTCGATATTCGATGAGCAAGCAAATCGCAAATGGTACGCTGCCCCGCAAATTCTAGGTGCATCGCAAGTCGCTCACAATCACTTTCTCTTCCGACGAAACTGGGAATGCTGCACTATACTAGCGCCGCGGCCGGTGCAGCGAGAGCGCTGGCTGCCAATCGCGATTCGCGCGCGACTACTGGGATGAGCAAGAAAAAGCCCGGAATAAGGATTGAGAAGGAAGCGCGCCGCCGCGCTCGAGCCGGAATTGGCATGCCACCGGCGGCGCGGCTAATCCCCGACAAGCGCAATAAACCTCCGAAACACAAAAAGACTCCGTTGGATTCAGGAAGAGCTTGAGTCTGGTTTCCTCTGTTTCGTCGGAATCATAGGTTCACACGGAACCTAGTTTTTTGAGCCTCAGCCGTGTTTTGTTTCGGGAATCACTTCTCCGCGTTTGAAGAGTGGCTCGGCTGGTTTGCCGACAGCGCGTGCCGCTTGCGCCGCCATCGTTTCCAGATCAGTCTTGGAGAACCCTACACTGGTTGATTGTATTTGTCCGTCTGAACTGATCCAAAACATGGTCGGCACGTTGGTCAAGCCATACTCGTTTGACACGGGGTAGCCATGCTCATCGATTAGGGCGGGGAATTGCACGCCGTATTCCCGGCAGAAATCACGAGTATCGCGCTCGTCGTCCTGCGAAATTCCCAGCAAAGAGAATTTCGCGCCGCCATACTTTTGATGCAAACGTTCAAGGAACGGCATGGTGAACTGGCAGGTTGGGCAGCTAACCTTGAAGAACGCAGCGAGGACTGGGCCCCGCTTCAATGCTTCGGCGAGCGATAATCTCTTGCCGCTCGAATCTGCCAGAGAAATCGGCGGAGCAGTTTTTCCGCGCCGTAAAGCCCCCATAGTTTTCCCTCCGCGAAGTGTCCGTATGTAATTTCTAAAACCCACGTGCCACCGATCGATTTCCTAAATGGCGACTGAATCAGGCTCAGTGGATATTCCGCGTTTTCTTTCCTACGTAATCCATCAGCAGGTACTGCCCAAGAGTGTACGGTGTGGTGAAGTATGCCTTGCCGCGGCAGAGCTCCGTAATTTTCTGCACGAAGTGGACGAGGCTGTAATCGCTGGCAAGCATAAAGGTGTTGATCAGAATGCCGGCGCGTTTGCACTTCGCCACTTCCTCGAGCGTTTGCGTAACCACGAGCGGGTCGAGTCCGAAGGCATTCTTGTAGATGCGGCCGTCCTCGAGCGTCAATGCCGAGGGCTTGCCATCCGTAATCATGATGATTTGGCGCATGTCTTTCTTCTGTCGCGACAAAATTCTCTGCGCCAAACGCAGTCCTTCGCGCGTATTGGTGTGGTACGGTCCCACCTGCACGCGCGCCAGTTTGCCAAGAGGAATTTCCTCCGCGCTGTCATGAAACAGCACACAGTGCAGCGAATCGCCCGGATATTGCGTGCGAATCAGGTGCGAGAGCGCCAGCGCGACGCGTTTTGCCGGAGTGAACCGGTCCTCTCCGTACAAAATCATACTGTGGCTACAATCCAGCAGAAGCACGGTAGCGCAGGAACTTTGGTATTCACACTGATGCACCATCAAGTCGGGGTAATCGAGCTCGATAGGAATGGTCGCGCCGTTGCGCTGCACGGCATTGAAAAGTGTTCCGCTAATGTCCATGTTAAGCGTGTCGCCGAATTCATACTGCTTCGAAGAGCCGCCAGACTCCACGCCGGTGGCCAAGTCGCGCGTGTCGTGCCGGCCAAAGCTGCTCTTTCCCAGCGAAGCGAGGAGATCCTTCAGAGTCTTGAAGCCGAGAAAATCGAGGGCTTTGTCGGTGATTTCAAATCGGGCTTCCGTGTGAGGCTGCTGTTCTCCAACTTGGCCACCAGGTGTTTCCGTGGGAGGCGGCGTGACCTGTGCTGTCTGGTTCGGCTGTGAAATGTAGCCTTCCGCTTCCATGCGCTGGATGATCTGCTCGATCAGGTCGCGCAACTCCTGGTTTTGCGACAAGTCCGGATTCTGGAGCATTTGTTCCATCATCTCGGGCGGCACAAGGTCGCCTTCTTGCAGAGCGCGCAAAATCGCCTCGCGCAAGTCATCCATGATTTGCTCGCGCGAACGCTCGCTGTCCATCTCATAGATGCCATACTGAGATTCAAACCCACTTTGAAGCAGGTAGTCCGAGATGCGACTCATCAATTCTTGAAGGTCGATGTCGTCTGCGGCGCCGGGCGCGTATTTTGAATAGCGAATGTATCTCATACAATTCTCTCAGCGAAATCTAATTGAACTGGCGTCGCGGCATACGGCTGGACGGTTCGCGAGGATCGCGTGGCTCGGAAGTCTTACGGGCATCGGCGAAGTAGCCGCGCTCTTCGCTGCGGCTAATGCGCTTGTGCGCCCACAGACCTTCGAGAATGAACTCCGCCGCACTCGTGACGACGGCAGGATCGTCTTTCGCGCCCACATCGAGGGCGGGCAGATTGTCAAAGAGTCCCTGGATTTTTTTGAGTTGCGCCATCAGCTCCGCACTGGAAGCGTTTACAGGTACCTTGAGTTCGCCGCCAAGTTCGAACCACTGCACCACGGGTTGGAAATTTGCACCGGTGAAATACTTGGTGAAAGTCTTGCCCACTGCTGCGCGAATAAGTTCGCGCGCTATATTCTCGGCCCCTCGAAGTTCGCCCTCGTACTCCAATTCAAATTTGCCGGTCATGGAGGGAATCGCGGCATACACGTCCGAAACGCGCCCGACAGCCTTGGAGTCATGGCTCCGTATGGCCCTTTGTTCCGCGCTGCTCAGCACGTTTTCGAGTGTGCTGATGGGAAGGCGCTGGCTCACGCCCGACCTGCGGTCAATGCGCTTATCCTCGCGGGCCTGGAATGCAATTTCCTCCACAACCTCGCGAATGTAATCCGGCAATTCGGCGGTTCGTTTGGCCTCACGCGTGGTCCATGACTCCTGCGACGTGATAGACATGCCTTCCGCGAGCGTGGCGGGATAGTGCGTGCGAATCTCAGAACCGATACGGTCTTTCAGGGGCGTGATAATTTTCCCGCGAGCAGTGTAGTCCTCAGGGTTCGCAGTGAACACGAGGAGAACATCGAGAGCCATGCGGACCGGGTATCCCTTAATCTGCACGTCTCCTTCCTGCATAATGTTGAAAAGGCCCACTTGAATTTTTCCGGCCAGGTCCGGCAGCTCGTTGATAGCGAAAATTCCGCGATTGGCGCGGGGAAGCAGGCCGTAGTGAATGGTCAATTCGTCAGAAAGATTTCGACCGCCGCGGGCGGCTTTTATGGGATCAACGTCGCCGATCATGTCCGCGATCGTCACATCCGGAGTGGCTAGCTTTTCCACGTAGCGATGCTCGCGGCTGAGCCAACCTACAGGCGTAGCGTCTCCTTCGGACGCAATGCGTTCGCGGCAAGCGCGGCAGAGCGGTGCGTAAGGATTGTCGTGAATTTCGCAACCTTCGATGACAGGCACCTGCGCGTCCATGAACCCGGACAGTCCGCGCAAGATTCGCGATTTGGCCTGCCCGCGCAAGCCGAGCAATATGAAATGGTGGCGTGAGAGCAGGGCATTGATGATTTGCGGGATCACCGTATCCTCGTAGCCGTGCAGACCCGCGAAAAGCGGCTCGCCCTTTTCCATCTTCTGCAGCAGATTTTCGCGCAGTTCTTGTCTCACCGACCGGTGCGCGATTTTCTCTTCCGACCAATTGCTTCGGCGAAGTTCGCCAAGAGTCTTTGGCAGCGAAGTCATGAGGGCCCCATTTATTCCAAGAAGATGCGGCGCCGGAAATCGGCGCTTGAGACTCATTATAGAGGAACGTGAGGCGCGAGCATAATTTCGTTTGGCGGGACCTAATTTAGGCCGTGGCCGTTTCCGCCTGCAATTTTCCGCAAGCGCTGCCTTTGCGCCAGTTGTGGCAGAAGCTCGTTGATTCGGAGCAATAGAAAAGCCTGGCGAGCGCTCTCTTCCGGAATCTCAAGCAGGTTCTGCTTCGCCTCCAGCTCGAGCGGCAAACGCGCTGCCATTTGGAATGCAAGTGAAAGCTCGGTGTCGCGGCTAGACACGACCCAAGGCTGGCCGAAAACAAGGTTGTGGCAGATCTGAAACCGTTCGATCAATTGCGCTTCCTGCTCGGAATCTTGGGGAAGAATATCTTCGGGCAGGTAATCTGCGATGGCTTCCTGATATTCTTTTTCGTTCAGAACGTCGATCAGGCGAAATAATGCGCGTGCTTCACAGAGGATGTCTACGCGCCCGTCCGGATATTCCTTCAGCTTCTCCACAATTTCAGCAGTACATCCGATTTTTGAGAGTTCTGTTCCCAAGGTCAGAATAATTCCGAATTCGATTTTCTCATTGATGCAGCGAGCGAGCATGATTCTGTAGCGCGGCTCGAAAATGTGCAGCGGGAGCGGCATGCCGGGGAAGAGAACCACTTCGAGCGGAAATAGGGGTATGCGCGTGGGTCTCATGGTGTGCGGCCCATATCCCGAAAGCGTTCAGCGCAATAACGCCAGCGCGGCTTGCATTTCATCTCTGGCATGCATATCGCCGGCGTTCTGGGCGACGACGACTCCATCTGAAAGCAGCTTGCGCGCTTCGTCGAGCCGCCCGATTCGCGCCAAAAACTGGGCAAACTGATAATATCCCGCCACATAATTCGGATTCGTTTCGAGAAGCTTCTTGAAGTTCTCGTTGGCGGCTTCGTCCTCGCCGGTCTTGGCGCATTCAAGCGCCAAGCCGTAACGCGCGAACGCATCCGTCGGTTTGGCAGCTACAAATTGCTCCAGAATTTCCCGCCGCGACTTCTGTGTTTGGGTCATAGGTTGGAAGCGAGTATTATAGCGGGGTTAAAGACGCTCGCCAAGCGCTGAGCGCGTGCAAAATCCCGGGAGCATTTAGCGGATGCCCAAGCTGACAAAACCAAATGGGGCCAAAGAAGAAAGGCCGGCATCGCATTCGCAGCTTCCCGGCAAGCCGGTGAGCGCTTCGATGTCCGAAATGGTCGAAGCAGTGCTTCCGAACGACGCGAACGCCTTAGGCAACATGCTGGGCGGACGAGTGATGCATTTCATCGACATTGCCGGTGCACTGGCGGCCCATCGCCACTCGAATAGCCACGTTGTAACCGCTTCGGTGGACTACCTCGATTTCCGGTTCCCAATCAGCGTCGGCGAGATCATCGTGCTGAAATCCAGCGTGAACAGAGTATTTCGAACCTCGATGGAAGTCGGCGTGAAAGTGTTTTCGGAAAATATTCTGACCGGTGAGCGCAAACACACCAGCAGCGCGTACGTCACGTTTGTGGCCATCGATTTGAACCGGCAGCCGCACGAGGTTCCTCCGCTGATCCTGGAAACGGAAGACGATCGGCGGCGATTTCGCGAGGCCGGCGAGCGGCGCCGTGTGCGCTTGAACATGCGCCACAAACGGCCGCTCTCGGATGCTTAATCGGTCCGCTGTTGTTGTCATCCGGACCGTTACGATTTACGCTTTGGCCTGCAGATAATTTTGAACTGCTTCCGCGGTTTGAAATCCGTTTTCCACACACTTGCCGACGGCCGGCCCCTCCAGATAATTTCCGGCGAAGAATATTCCAGGCAGTAGGCGCTCCGCATCACGGATCGCTTCCACCACGTGCCCATGTCCCAGGTTGTATTGGGGCAACGCTCGCGGGTATTTCCACACGGCGGATGTTACGGGCGAGCCGATAATTTTCAATATGTGTTCGTTCTCACTTTGAATGATTTTCGCGATTTCTTCTTCAGGCTCAGCGGCAATGTCCGGATTCGTAGCGCCGCCGGTAAAGCTCGTCAGAGTCACAGCCCCTCGGGGAGCTCGGCCGGGAAAGAGTGATGAGTTCCAAACTGTGCCGAGGGTGTGCAGTTTTTCGCTTCTCGGAACAAGAAAGCCGAACCCGTTTATTGGTTCGCCGACCTGCTGCTGATAATAGCCTGCCGCAACGACGGCCACGGGAGCATAGGCGATCCCGGAGAGCGTATGGCCGAGGTGCTCCGAGATCGGTTTGATTAGGTGCGCTGACACGTATGCTGGCGTGGAGAATACAATCGCTGCAGCTTGAATTGTGTCCGAGCTGTCGTGGCGCTCGAATCGAACTTCGTGCGATTCGTTTCCCGTGGGACCGGTACGGTTTACGGAGACTGCATTCGCTTGTGTCTGCAAAACGGTACCAAGTTTTGCGGCCATTGCGCGCGGCAACGTTGCCACACCCTGGCGAAACGAGCAGAGCGACTCAGGCGCGCTCGGTCCTTTGCGCATGCGGGCTTTTTTTGCTCCGCGCAGAACGCTGCCGTATTCGCGTTCCCACTCGTCGAGGGAAGGAAATGCCGCCTTCAAGCTAAGCTTTTCCGGATCTCCCGCGTAGACACCGGAAACAAACGGTCCCACGAGACACTCCAGAATTTCGTTCCCAAATTTTCTACGCGCAAATTTCGCCACGGATTCCTCGCCGGCTGGCGGGATGGTCCTGCGAAACGGCTCGGATAGTATTCTCCAGCGCGATCGCGCGCCGAGCAAAGAACTGGTAAGCATCGCTTGGGGCGAAGTGGGAATCTTCTGCAGCCGGCCGTGGAGCAGAATGTAGCGTGCCGCGCTCGGGTCTGCTTTCTGGAGGTCACTCTCGATTCCCAATTCCCGAATCAGACCGACCAGGATTTCCGTGGCTTGAAAACTCTGAGGCCCGGACTCGAAAAGAAAGCCGTCCTTGAGAATCGTGCCTAATAGCCCCCCCGCGCGGTCAGAGGCTTCCAGAACGGTTACCTCGGCGCCAAGCTGGTTTAGCCGATGCGCGCACGCCAAGCCCGAAAGCCCTGCGCCGATGACGATGACGTGTTTGGGACCGGGCATGATTCCTGTGCGCTAAAGTGTCTTGGAAAAGAGCGGCCGCTGGTCCATTTGTTGCTCGTGCAGGTAACGATCGAACGTCATGGCAATATTGCGGATGAAAATTCGTCCAAGCGGAGTAACGCGGATGTCCTCGGAGGACAAAACGACGAGTCCTTCTTCGCGCGCGCTTTCCAGCCGAAGCAACTCAGCGGCGAAATACTGGTCGAACGCAATGCCGAACTCCGCTTCCACTTCGTGCTTGGGAATCACCGTGTGGCAGAGCAGCCGTCCAATCACCGCGCGGCGCAATACGTCATCGGCGGAAAGCCGGTAGCCCCGCATGGTGGCAATTCCCCGCGTTGCGACAGTCGACTCGTAAGCGGGGACCTCACGCCGATTCTGCGCATACGCTTCGCCAATCGAGCTAATCGCGCTCACGCCCATGCCGTACAAATCGGCGCCGGCTTTCGTCGTGTAGCCTTGGAAATTTCTGTGCAGAGTGCGGTTTTGCTGGGCGATAGCCAGTTCGTCCCCGGGACGCGCGAAATGGTCCATACCGATGTATAGATATCCCGCGCTCAGGAATTTCTCGAGGCCGGCGCGAAAAATTCGGAATTTCTCCATTCCTTCGGGAAGATGAGCCTCGAACGAGCCTTGCTGTTTTTTAAGCCACGGCACGTGCGCATAGCTGAACATGGCCACGCGGTCGGGCAGAAGCGTCAACGCCTGGTCGATGGTGGCCCGAAAACTATCGGCGGTTTGATACGGAAGGCCATAAATTAAGTCGATGTTGATGCTCTGAAATCCAATCTCCCGCGAGGCCACGATCAAGTCGCGGGTCATCTCGTAGGGCTGGACGCGATGAATCGTTTCCTGAACTTTCGGCTGGAAATCTTGAATGCCCATGCTCAGTCGGTTGAAGCCGAGCCGCCACAAAGATTCCAGCTGTGCACGGCTGGTGACGCGCGGATCAACTTCGATTCCAATCTCAGCGTCCGGCGCGAAGGAAAACCGGTCGTGTGTGTACTGAAAAAGATCTCCCATTTGCGCCACGGACAAATAGGTTGGTGTGCCGCCGCCCCAATGAAATTGAATCACCGGACGTTTCCGCGAAACGCGTTGTGCCACGTGATCGATCTCGCGTTTCAATGCATCGAGGTAGGGAACGGCAACTTTCTTGTCTTTTTGTATGGACACCGTGCAGGCGCAGAACAAGCAGAGGTTTTCGCAAAAGGGAATGTGCATGTACAGCGAAAGCGGAGTCCCCAAGTGTTCCGCGCGCGCATAATATTTCTCGAGATCGTCCGGTCCGAAATCATCCTTCCACACAGGCGCGGTGGGATAACTCGTATAGCGTGGGCCTGGCCGGTTATATTTTTCGAGAATCGTATCTGAAATCTGTGCGATTTCGAATTTCTCGCCGAGTTTTGTTGCGTCGTAGGCCATCTTTAGTCCGCGCTGCTGGTCTGGGCCGGTGTGGGTATCGGCGCTGTCTGCCCTGCTTCCACAAATGCTTTGGCATTGGCCACGGGCGTTGTGGGCAAAATTCCGTGGCCCAGATTCAGAATGTGCCCCAGGCCGCCCGTTTTCTGGACGGCGGCTCGCGCAGCCTCTCGAATATCCGTTTCGGCGCCGAGCAAAATTGTAGGGTCAACATTCCCTTGCAATGCCACCCGACGGCCAAACTTGCGTCGGGCGTCCGCGAGGTCGGTTCGCCAATCGACGCTAATCACGTCTGCTCCGGATTTCCCCAAGCTTTCGAGCAAGTGTGCCGAGCCTTTTGCGAATAGGATCCTCGGTACACCTTGGCTGCCGCTGATCCTAGCGAGAGAGTCCAGAACGCTCTGCGTGGCCGGCAGCTCAAACTCTTTGTATTCGCGCTCCGTAAGTTCACCTGCCCAAGTATCGAAAAGTTGAACTACCGCAGCCCCGGCCGCAATCTGCATTTGCAAATAGGTTGCTGTCGCGCGCGCAATCCGTTCGAGCAGCTCGCGCACCAAGGCAGGCTGGGTACGCAGCATTTCTTTCGCATGCGAAATGTCACCGCGCGTCCGGCCTTCGATCATATAGCACGCAAGCGTCCAGGGGGCGGCAGCAAATCCGATTACGGGCACCTCCGGCCCGGCCTCGTAACAAATGGCGCGAATCGCGTCGCCAACGAACTTTGTTTCAGTTTCAGGATCGAAATTGCGTAGACGGCGCACCGCCTCCAAATCCCGCACGGGACTTGAGAGTACTGGTCCGGAGTCCGGGACATCCAACGGCATGCCCATCGCTTCTGCCACAATTAGAATGTCCGAGAAAACAATGATCGCATCCACGCCCAGCACGCGGAACGGCTGCAATGACACTTCGGCGGCCAACTCGGGCGTCTTGCAGATCTCCAGAAACGAGTGCCGCGCTCTCACGGCTTGATATTCTGGGAGATAGCGTCCAGCCTGTCGCATGATCCATACCGGAACGCGCTCGACCGGTTCGAATCGGCAAGCTCGCAGAAAAAGTTCTTTTCGCGTTACGCCAGCGCGTGTCGTCTGGAACATAAGTCCTGTGCCATGATAACAGATGGCTTACGGGGCCGCACGCGCACCGACTGCTAATCTTATCGTGGCCGGCAAGCCGCGTCGGGCCTGTTTGGCGGTATAATGCATGGGCAAACGGGGAGCCTCCACCCTAAATGGCACAACAACTGGGCTATCTGAGCCTGGCACTTTACCTGGCGAGCTTTCTTTGCTACGCCCGAATTTTGTATGCGCCCAATATTTGGATTGGGCGGCTGGCCACTCTGCTTCTCGCCTCTGGAATCGTGGCGCAATACTTTTCTCTTTACCAGCGTTCGCGCGTGATTCAGTCCGTTCCGTATGATGACTTGTACGGATCCATGTCCCTCTTCGCCTGGCTTCTAGGTATCACCTATATCGGCCTCGAAATATTCCATCGCCAGCGATCTGTTGGCGCGTTTGTGACTCTGCTGCTTGTTGCATGGGTCGCCGGTCTCGGCTTCATCACCGCAGCCGCACCGCCAGCTCGCGTGCCGGCGCGAGGGCCGTTATTTGCATTTCACGTGACACTGAACACCTGGGCCTATGCGGCCTTCGCGCTGTCCTTCGTGCTGAGCTTGATCTATTTGGTGCAGGACCGGGTATTGCGCTCGCGGCGTCTGGGCGCTGCGTTTTGGCGTTTTCCAGCGCTCGACGTGCTCGACCGCATGGCCCGCAGCAGCGTGTATGTCGGCCTGGTGGCGCTCGCGTTCGGCGCGAGTATGGGATTCGTTTGGGAACACCGGCTCAGAGGCACTTATTCGTTCGGCGATCCAAAGGTAATCGTCACGTTCGCGATCGTCGTAGTCTATGCCGCGTATCTGCTGCTCTCGCGTAACGCCAGTTGGCGCGGCTCGCGCGCGGCTTTGTTATGTGCCGTGAATTTTGTGATCGTGATGTTCAGCTATACGTTCGTCAATTTGTATCTCACAAAGTTTCACCGGTTCTTTTGATGCCTTCGCTATCGAAAGCAAATTCGGGGCAGTCGGGCGCGATTCGCATTCAAGTCGCGCTGATCGGGTGCAACCATCGCACGGCACCCGTCGAATTGCGCGAACGCATCTCGTTTACTCCGCAACAGGCGCTGCAGGCTGCGGACGAACTCCGCGAACTCGGAATTCTCGAAGAAGCCGTGGTGCTCTCCACCTGCAATCGTAGCGAACTCTACGGTGTTCCGGGCGACGCGCATCCGACACCGGCGGAAGCAATGGAAGATTATTTCAGGTCCTTTCATCGCATCCCCAGCGCGGACCTCGCAGGGCGTATCTACCGCTGGGCTGGACCCGACGCGGTTCGCCACCTTTTTCGCGTAGCTGCTGGAATTGACTCGATGATGCTGGGCGAAGCCGAAATTTTGGGCCAGCTTCGCACGGCTTATAGCCAGGCGCTCGATCATGGCGCTACCGGCCCGGTATTGAATCGCGTTTTTCAAGGCGCTTTGGAAGTAGGCAAGCGCGTGCGCAGCGAGACCGAAGTGGGCGCGCGGCCCATGTCCGTTGCGCTTGCGGGAGTGAAGCTTGCCGAGCGAGTTTTCGGAAACCTCAAAGGCCACTCTGCATTGATCTTGGGAGCCGGGAACGTAGCCGACCAAGTGATTGAGTGCCTGCGCAATCGCGGCATCGGCAGCTTGCGCGTCGTTAACCGGTCGTTCGACCGCGCGGCGGAGCTTGCAAAGAAAGTGGGCGGAGAGGCTGTGGCGTGGGAGTCGCTCGAGTCTGTACTAGGGCTTCCAGACATTCTCGTCACGTCCGTCAGTTCCGCTAGTCCGGTCCTCTCTCGTGAACTTTTGGAGCGCGCCATCGCCGCTCGCTCCGGGCGTCCGGTGTTCGTAGTGGATCTCGCAGTTCCGCGAAATGTCGCTCCTGAGGCAGCTGGGCTTTACAATCTTTATCTTTACAATATCGACGACCTTGGTGAAATCGTCGAGCAGAACAAGAAAGCCCGCGAAGCCGAAATTCCTCGCGCCGAGGCCATTATTTCCGAGCACATCGCAAAATTCGAAGCCTGGCGCGCCGCGCTCGAAGCAGGCTCCATTGTTGACGATCTTCGCGGCCAATTTCATAAGCAGCGCGAATTGCTGATTCGCGAAAAACTAGCGGAGATGGAAGACGTTTCGCCGGACGAACGCGCGCGCATCGCGCATATTACCGAGGAATTGATCGAGCGCGTGCTCGAGCAGCCGTCCCAGAAGGTTCGCCATGGCCGCGGCATGCGGGGACGCCTGGCAGGCCTGGAAGCTCTGCGCCATCTTTTCGGGCTGGATGAGGACAAGGAGTGAAGCTGTTGCGTATCGCGACGCGCGGTAGCGCACTCGCGCTCTGGCAGGCAAATCACATTCGCGAACGTCTCGCGCAGTTGCACGGCATCGAATCCGAGCTGATCCGCATTCGCACTTCGGGTGACAAATTTCAGGGTGCTTCGGTGGCGCAGGTGAGCGAGCAGGCTGGGACGAAAGGCATTTTCATCAAGGAACTGGAAGAAGCGCTGCTTGCTGGAACTGCGGACCTGGCGGTTCATAGCATGAAAGATGTCCCCACGGAGAATCCTGCGGGACTTGTATTCCCCGCGATAACAAAACGAGAGGACGTGCGCGACTGCCTGATTTCTCGCGACGGCGCGAAGTTGAAAGATCTCGCCCCTGGCGCGCGCGTGGGCACCAGCAGCCTTCGCCGGCAAGCTCAGCTTCGGCATCATAGGCCCGATCTCGAATTGCTCGATTTGCGCGGCAATGTGGACACTCGGCTTAAGAAAGTTGCAGCGGGCGAATTTGACGCAATCGTTCTCGCGACTGCTGGTTTGAACCGCCTGGGCGTGAGCGACAAGATTACGCAGATTCTTCCGCCGGAAATCATGCTGCCCGCCGTAGGGCAAGGTGCCCTCGGAATTGAAACGCGCGCCGACGATCGTGAAACATTGCGGTTCATGGCTGCACTTGACGATCCCGAAAGCCACGAGGCCGTGACAGCGGAACGGTCATTGCTGCGCGAGCTGGAAGGAGGGTGCCAGGTTCCGCTTGGTGCCTGGGCGCGGCGGGCGAAGGGCGAACTGCTATTGGAAGCGTGCGTTTTCTCCGCCGACGGAAAAGAATTTGTGCGCAAGGACTTGCGCGGACGCCCGGAAGAAGCCGATAAGCTCGGCGTTAGGCTCGGCCAAATCCTGATTGAGGCGGGCGCGGACAGGATTCTACGGCTGGCGGGGCGTTCAATTGGACGCAGTTAAGAAACCGCTGGCAGGGAAGCGCGTGGTAGTCACCCGCGCGACCGACCAGGCACACGAGCTGGCGCATTCACTTGAAGCGCTGGGCGCCGAGGTTCTCCTGTTGCCAACGGTGAGTTTTGCCGCAGTAGAAGATTCGCAAGCGCTCGACGCGGCGCTGCGGCGTCTCGCCGAATTCGACTGGATTCTTTTTACCAGCCGCAATGCGGTACGATTCTTCTGCCGGCGGATTGCTGAATTAGGTTTGGAGGTGGCTGCGCTGCAAGCGCCGCGGCCTCTGGTAGCAGCGGTGGGCCCGGCGACTGCGACGGCAGCAGCCGAAGAAGGATTTCGAGTGGATACGATTCCGAAAAATCACAGCGGCGACGCGCTGGCTAAGGAATTATGGGGCGCGATTGGCGATCGCAAGATTCTTTTGCCTCGGAGTGACCGCGCCGACGATCGTTTGCCGAATGCTCTGCGAGGAGCTGGGGCCAAAGTGACTGAGATTGTAACGTATCGCACCTCCGCGCCTGTGTCGCTTGATCCGGCGATTCTAAACAGTATCCGTGACGCAGACGTTGATGCGATTGTTTTCGCCAGCCCCTCTGCATTCCGCTTTTTGTCTGAATGCGTCGGCGCGGTGGAACTTGCCGAGCTTTCGAGCCGCGTGCAATTCGCGGCGATCGGTCCGACGACGGCACGCGCTCTGCGCGAGGACGGTGCGCGGGTGGATATCGAAGCTAACGAATCTTCTGCAGCGGGCCTGGCGGACTCGATTGCAAAGTTTTATCAGCGTCGGAATTCTGCAGCGAGGCGCGCATGACGTTTCCCGTACATCGGCCGCGACGCCTGCGGCGCACCGAAGCCCTTCGTGGACTGGTTCGCGAGACGCGTCTCACCACGAACGGGCTTGTTTATCCGATGTTCGCTTGCCCGGGCAAGAACATCCGCACCGAAGTCAGCTCCATGCCCGGCATCTATCAGCAATCAGTGGATCAAATCGTCGAAGAATGCCGCGAAGTCGCGGCCCTGGGAATCCCCGCAGTAATTCTTTTTGGTTTGCCCGAACACAAGGACGAGCTTGCTTCGGAGGCCTACGACGCCAACGGAGCTGTACAGCGCTCGATTGAAGCGATACGAAAGGCAAAGCTGGACCTGATCGTCCTGACGGATGTGTGCCTGTGCGAATACACGAGCCACGGGCATTGCGGAGTAATCAAAGGCGAAGAAGTGCTGAACGATCCAAGCCTGGTATTGCTGGCCGATGCGGCGCTTTCGCACGCGCGCGCCGGCGCCGATATCGTCGCGCCCTCGGACATGATGGACGGCCGGGTAGCCGCGATCCGCCAAAAGCTCGACGAAAACGGATTCGAGAACGTAGCCATACTCTCTTACGCGGCAAAGTATTCTTCAGGATTTTATGGTCCATTTCGAGAGGCAGCGCAGTCCGTTCCACAATTCGGAGACCGGAGAAGTTATCAGATGGATCCTGCAAACGCGCGAGAGGCGCTGCGGGAAGTCGCGCTGGATTTGGAAGAAGGCGCGGACATGATTATGGTGAAGCCCGCGATGCCGTATCTGGATGTCATCCAGCGTGTGCGGGAGAAATTCGACGTTCCGGTGGCGGCCTACAACGTGAGCGGGGAATATGCGATGGTGAAAGCGGCGGCGCAACGTGGTTGGCTGGACGAAAAGCGCATCGTGCTCGAGATTCTTACCGGCATTCAGCGAGCGGGCGCGGAAATAATCCTGACGTATCACGCGAAGGACGTCGCGCGCTGGCTGAAAGCCTGTTAACGCGCGGCAACATTCAGCTCTGAAGTTTCCTGCCTTCTAGTTTCCCTGCATGTACGCGATGCTCTCGCGGGCTGCTGCAACGGCGCGATCGATGTCAGCATCGGTGTGTGCGGCGGAGACAAAAAGCGCTTCGTACTGCGAAGGCGCGATGAAGATGCCGCGGCTGAGCATTTCCTGAAAGAAAACGGCAAAACGGGCGGAGTCGGATTTTTTTGCGTCCGCATAATTGCGAACCGGCTGGTCGGCAAAAAAGATAGTAAGCAAAGAACCCGCGACATTCACGTGACCCTGCACGTTTGCATCTTTCAGGGCGATGCGCAACCCATCCGCGAGGCGCTGCGTTTTGCGATTCACGCCCTCATAAAACCCGGGAGCTTCGAGTTTGGGAAGTGTGGCAAGTCCAGCGCGCATGGCGAGAGGATTACCAGAAAGCGTACCGGCCTGGTAGACGGGGCCGAGCGGCGCGACCCGCTCCATGATGTTGCGTCTGCCGCCGTACGCCGCTACCGGAAGTCCGCCTCCGATAATTTTCCCCATCACTGTGAGATCGGGGTCGATTTTGTAAACGCTTTGCGCGCCCCCGTAAGCCAGCCGAAAACCCGTAATGACTTCGTCGAAGATGAGCAGGGCCTTTTCTTTTTTGGTGATGGCGCGCAGACCTTCGAGAAAGCCGGGAGCCGGCGGAACAACTCCCATATTTGCGGCTACCGGCTCGACGATCACCGCCGCCATTTCTCCAGGATGCTGCTTGAAGAGATTTTCGATGGCTTCCAAATCGTTGTAGGGAGAATTCAGCGTGAGGCTGGCGAACGCGTTCGGCACCCCGGGAGAAGCAGAGATTCCAAGCGTGGCGAGGCCGGAGCCGGCTTCCGAGAGGAAGCCGTCGGAGTGCCCGTGGTAGCAGCCTTCGAATTTAATGATGAGATCGCGTTCGGTGAATGCGCGCGCAAGACGAACGGCAGACATTGCGGCTTCGGTTCCCGAGTTGACGAAGCGTACCATTTCGACCGACGGAATTGCGCCCGCGATTTTCTCGCCGAGTTCGATTTCGAGCGGCGAAGTCATGCCGAAGCTGGTCCCGCGAGAAGCCTGGTCGGAAATGGCGGAGACGATATCCGGATGCGCGTGTCCCAGGATCAAAGCGCCCCAGGAACAAACGAAGTCGATGTACTCGTGGCCATCTACGTCAAACAGACGCGCGCCCTTGGCGTGATCAATTACCAACGGCGTTCCGCCGACGGCGCGGAACGCGCGGACGGGACTGTTCACTCCGCCCACAAGAGTTTTCTTCCCGCGCTCGAAAAGCTCCTCTGAGCGGGGGCGGCTCTTCTCCGGCTTCGAATTTTTGGGATCCTTTATTGTTCGGCTAGCCATGCTGGTCGAAACCATCTTAAGGATACGGAAGTCCGAGCGCAAGGCAGGACCCGCTGCGAATAACAGCAACCGCGTAGCAGCAGCGCTCAAGCCGGACAAGACTTGTTCCGTCCGAGGCGAAAGTCACTCGAAGCTTGGATTTTGCCGCCAGAAGAATGCAGGCAGCAAGGCCAGGTGCCGGGAAAGAGTTTTCCAGGGTGTGGCCCTTTAGTCCCCTTTCCCTGGGTGTTCCCGACCTAACTACCGGGTAAGGATGCTGCACACAAGGCGGTTAGCAGGACTCGAGAGATGGTGCCAAGTGTGCTTTCTCTATCCTGCAGCCGAGGCTAGGAGTCGCCCTTTCCATGATGTTAGCTGTTGCGGTGGTTTTTCTAGGGTTACAAATGACATCAACGGTTACGCCGACTCTAATCCCGTCTTCGGTGGCGAGCGCTTCCACGACGACAGTAGAGGAACCGAATTCCACATCTTCAGCGACTGCTCGCATGAAGCTTGATTCAATGTACGCGGCTGACAAGGGGCGCCAACCCGGCGTGACGCCTGTTTCGGTTGCGCAAAACTCACAATCGTTTTCGACTATTCGGATTCCGGAAGCAAATGAGAAACGATATCCGATTCGAGAAGCAGAATCGGCTCCTGCGCGGCGAGAGTGGCTAGCATTGGCGGTGGCGGAACATGGCGCGGCGGCTTTCGATGCCTACACCACGCGGCAGGCAATTTCTCGCGGCGCGGTGGAAGAAGACCCGACGATGCGGCCGTTCGCGCATTCGCCCGCAATCTATGCGGCGATTCAAGTGGGGCCGGTTCTGTTCGACTTGCTGGCTCGTCATATGCAGCGCAGCCATTACGATTTTGAGCGGCGCACCTGGTGGCTACCGCAATCGGTAAGCACGGGAGTTTCGATTTTTTCGGGAGTTCACAATTTGAGCGTGGTGGGGCATCCGTAAGCACGAGTAGTGTCAATTCGCAGAAAATCTTTCTCTGGCGGGGAAGATGAGTACAGGACACCCGGTTTCTCTCTCCCGGGTGTCCCTTTTTTTGGCTGAGAACTGCCTGGATAATCCTGCGTAGAAAAGCGGCGACCCGCGGAGCTACAAAAGCGCCTTGAAATAGCAGATCATTTCGAGAATCCAGCGGCCGCACTCGCAGCCGAGGGAGTCGAGCCAGCCATCCGCTTTTGCGTCCAATCCGCAGCGCGGCGAGATGCTTCCACCGCGGCATAGACCAGCGATTCGGGTCCGACGGAGTCTGTATTCGCAAATACAACTCGCTCGAGCGGCTGGTTCGCCCTCGGAATTACTTTGGTGAAGACGCCAGGAGCAGACAAAAACATCGGGTGGCCACGGCGGTAGATGTGGACCTCGATTGGCTCCGGTGAGAATTCCGGCAGCAGTTTCTGAAAATCGCGCAAGACATTCTGTGCGATTCGTTGGCAACCTGCCACTTGCAGAAGCTTGTCCCGATGCAACTCTGATACCGGTGTGTAAAACGTAAGAATATTGTTTTTCTGCTTGTAACCCGGTTGATCGTGCATCACCCAATCCGCGACCACCACATCGCAAAATGTATTCCCAGGGCACCAGCTATCGTAGGCGCGGTTGTACACAGGTTTGTCGTAGATCATGTTGATCACTAGATAGGGGCAAAAGCGGAACGATCTCATCGCGTCCGTTTGATCGTCCGAAAGTCCGGACACGATTCGCGAGGTGATGAATTTGGGTGTGGCCATCACCACAAATTTGGCGGCGACGGTGTGCAGTGCGTTCCCTTGAACGTACGTAATATGAACTTCTGTTTTCTGCGGTTCCACGGCAACGATTGTCGCGCCGCCGATCATCCTTTCGGAGAATTTCGCCTGAAGAGTTTCGGAAAGCTTCAGTGCCAACGTGGCGTTTCCCCCCGGCAGCGTGATGCGCGCGTCGTGTTCGGCAGATCCAGCCATGTCTTTCAGCTCATCGAGCGCAACCATTGTTGAGGTGTCGTCCGATGCCGCCCCGTAATTAGATGGGCCATAACAATCCCACCATTGCTTTACTTCCGGAGCATATGCCTTTAAGTATTTTGAGAGCGGAACATTGTCGAATTGTTCCTGATTCTTGTCTGCCGCAAGCGCAAGCATGTCCTTTCGGAATTTTTTGAAGCTTTCGCGCACCGAAGCGGGGTAGGGAAGCTCGTCAAGACCTGCGCCCCAAGTGTCCGCCACCCATTTGCCGTTGACGATTGTCGGATCGGGGCATTTGATCGCGAGAGGAGCCAAGCCGAGTTCGCGCGCGAGGTGGTCGCTTGCGGTGCCAGCGTAATCAAAAGCGGACCCGGTGCAATAGGCCTGACCTTCATAATCCTGAAGGGTGGCGTTGCCGCCCCAGTGTGCCTCTTTTTCGAGCAACAAAAAATCGTGCGTCTGCAGAAAGTACGCTGCGCTCAATCCGCTTATGCCCCCTCCCACGATTACAACCTCGTGGCGCTTCGAAACGGGAGGCTTGGCAAACGTGTGGCCGTCGCGAACCTGATGGCAAATCTCGTAATGATCGCCGTCCAGTTGAGGTACAGGGGAATCTTGCGCGGAAAAGAGCGACAAATCCGCAGGGCATCCGGCGGCCATCGAACCAACCACGATGAATTTCAGGAAATCTCTTCGAGTATCGCTCATGAATGTTCTCCTTCTAGGGAGGAAGGCAGCATGGCTGCTTCCGCGGGAGATTCGCCAGCGTGTTGGGTGCGCGTGCGAAGCCGGTACCAGATGAGAATCGTGCTGATGGAAAATAGCAGGATTAAAGTGGAAATTGCGTTTATCTCGGGCGTGATGCCCCGTCTGAGACGCGACCATATTTCTAGCGGCAACGTATTGTCACGGCCTATCAGGAAAAAAGTGACCGCGATTTCGTCCAGCGACAACGTAAAAATCAAGAGGGCGGCGGCAATCAGCGAAACTTTTAGGTTCGGAAACGTAATGCGCCAGAAAGTCTTCCAGTGATTTGCGCCTAGATCGAGAGACGCCTCCTCCTGCGCGCGGTCCATCTTCTGCAGACCGGCAAATATTTCGGTGGTGGCTACAGAAATTAGTGCGGTGCCATGGCCCAGTGTGACAGTGACGAGGCTAAGTTTCATTCCCACGCCGACGAAGAGCATCAACAGCGAAAGGCCCGTGATGATTCCGGGAAGAATCAAGGGAAGAAGGACGAGGCGCCGGAATAGCGCCTTTCCGGGGAATTGCGCGCGGTCTAACGCCAGCGCCGCGGGCAGTCCAAGGCCCAGCGAAATCGCGACGGCAACAGCCGCCACGATGAAGCTGTTTAGTACAGCATCCCAAAGGGAGGCGTCGGCGAAAAGCTGGCGATACCAATCGAAAGTCCAACCGCTGGGAGGGAATCCTCCCACGCCGGAGCCATTGAAGGAATACACGACCAAGACGACGATCGGAAAATACAGAAACGCGTAGACGAGCAGAGCATAGGTGGTGAGAAGCGGAGCGCGTGAGGATTGGAGTGCGCCGCTCACTAAATTGTGAACCTCTTTTCCAGGCGTTCAGTGGCGAACAGGAGGCTTACAACCAGCAGTAACATGCACAGCGAAATCGCCGCGCCGAGAGGCCAGTTGTAAGCAGCGCCGAACAAGCTCACCACGATATTGGAAATCATGATGCCGCTGGGACCGCCCACGAGGAGAGGCGCGAGAAAATCTCCCAAAGTGAGGACGAAGGCGAACGTAGCTCCAGCGAGAATACCTGGAAGGGACAACGGCAAAATTACACGCACGAAGGTGGAGAATGGCGAGGCACCAAGATCGTGTGAGGCTTCGACCAGATTGCGCGGCACATGTTCGAGCGAGGCGTAAATGGGCAAGAACGTGAATGGCGTATAGATGTGCGTGAGCGTGAGAATGACGGCGAATGGACTGTACAGAAAAAACTCAACCGGCCGGTGTGTGATGTGCAGATATTGCAGAAATCCGTTCAGCACGCCGTCGCTTCCGAGAATGGTTTTCCACGCGTAACCGCGGACCAGATAACTGGCCCACAGCGGAATGATTACGAGCTGGTAGAGCAAATCCTTGCGCTTCGCTGCGTGGAACGAAAGGTAGTAGGCGAGCGGATAGCCGAGCAAGAGCGCCAGCAGAGTGACCGCTCCGGCGATTCTGATCGAACGGAGCAGCACGGTGAGATACAGTGAATTCCGAAACAACTGGGCGTAATTGTGCAGATTCCAGTTGTGCACGATAACTTGCAGAGGCGCAACAGTCCAGAAGCTATAGCAGAAAAGAATGGCGTAAGGGATCAGCAAGAAAACCGTGACCCATAGAAGCGGGGGAATTGTGACGGCTGATTTGTACGCGCGCGAATACATAAGTTAGCTACCGCCGCCTTCGCGCACTCGCACGGCGTCGCTTGCGGCAAACTCAAACTCCTGCTGGCCCACGAGCGGACCGGGGCTAGGAATGCGCGCGCGTAGGATGTGTGAATTGCCGCAGTCGATTTCGACCAAGTCCATGGCGCCACCAAAAGTCTGATTCTGAACGCGGCCATGGAAATGGGCTGTTCCGCCGGCTGGTCTCGCCCCTTGAGGCGCCGAAGACAGGCGGATTGCCTCGGGCCGCAGAGAAAATGTTGCAGCTCCGGAGGGACCGGCTGATGGCCACGCCATTGGGCCGGCGTTCGCTATTCCATCGCGAACCTCCGCGCGCAAGAGATTTGTTTGGCCGATGAACTGTGCGGCGTAAGCCGTGGCCGGCTGGCCGTAAATCTCCCGCGGCTCTGCGACCTGCTCAAGCCGGCCCGCGCGGAGAAGCGCGACGCGGTCGGAAAGAGCCATAGCTTCTTCTTGGTCGTGAGTGACGAAAATAAAGGTGATACCGACTTCGCGCTGCAGCGATTTGAGTTCGACCTGCATCTGTCGGCGCAGGTTTGCATCGAGAGCTGAGAGAGGCTCATCGAGCAGCAGAACGCGAGGCCGGTTGACCAGCGCGCGCGCCAGGGCGACCCGCTGCTGCTGGCCGCCGCTCAAACGCGAAGGCGCGGATTGCGAGAATTCGCTCATCTTTACCATGGCGAGAGCCTGCGTAACCCGAGGCGGGATTTCAGCCCGCGCAACGGATTTGGCTCGGAGCCCGTAGGCGACATTTTCAAATACTGAAAGGTGCGGAAAAATTGCGTAGCTCTGAAAAACAGTGTTGACCTCGCGGCGATGAGCGGGGATCTGGTCGAGACGTTCGCCCGCCATCCGGATCTCGCCGCTGTCTAAGTGTTCAAATCCCGCGATCAAGCGAAGCAAGGTGGTTTTGCCCGAGCCGCTCTCGCCGAGGATCGTCAGAAACTCGCCGGAGGCCACGTCGAGAGAAATTCCGCACAGAACCGGGCGTCCGGCAAATTGTTTTTCAACTTTTTGAATGGAAAGCAAAACTTCCACAGGTCCGCGTTCGACGGGAACGGGTGAACCTGATGCGTTCAAGAACGGTCTCCAGGAAGAAAGCGATCGTTGAATGACGCGCGCACAGTAAAACGAAGGCGGTGCCCGGGGCGTGAATCGTTAGGGAAATCGGAAATCACTGGGCTGCCTTTATTTCATTCCAGATTTCGTTGTATTTATCGCGGCGTGGATATTGTTGCCAGAAATAAATGTGCGTCATGTATTCGTCCACGTTATTGAGGTGCAGGGATTGTTTCTGGTCTTCGCTCATAAACTGCGCCGACACGGGATTGGCGGGATCGTATCCGGTGACGTCGGCGACTAACTTTTGCGTCTTCGCCTCAATCATGTATTCGAGGAACTGGGTGGCTAGTTCTTTGTTTTCGCTTGCAGAAGTGATCATCAGATGATCGATCCATCCGGTGGTATTTTCCCGGGGAATCGTTTCGCCGATCGGAAAATTCACTTTGCGAAGATTGTTGGTCATCAGCGGCCAGCCCATGCCCGCGACGATTTCGTGATTCTCGAAGAGGTTCGTGAGTTCGCCTCCAGTGGCCCACACTTTTCGGATATTGGGTTTCAGTTCGATCAGTTTTTTCTTAACGTTTTCGAGTTCCTGATCCGTCAGGTCGTAGAGGTGCCCTGGGTCCGGCTTGTCGTAGCCGAGAACCTGCGCCGCCATGCAGATAGTTGATAAATCGTCCCAGACGGAGATTTTTCCCTTTAGGTTGGAATCCCAAAGCACGGACCAGCTATCGGGCGGCGTCTTGAAGAATGTCGTGTCGTACAGAAGGGGATTAGGCCCCCACACGAAGGGGACGCCATAGACATTGCCGTTTATGCGGACCAACGGAGCGTTGCGCAGGCGGTCGGAAAGCTGTGAATAGGATGGCAGCTTGGAGAGATCGAGTGGGGCTGCCAAGCCTGCCGCCGCGATAGACGTCACCACGTCGCTCGATGGTGAAATCACGTCGTAATTGCTCGCACTGCCTCCGCGGAGCTTGGCGACGAGCTCGTCGCTGGTACCCATGTACGCTGCAGTGATTCTGCAATGGTGCGATTCCTCAAAGGCCTTCACGAATAATGGGGCCGCGTAGCCTTCCCATACCAAGAGACTGAGGGTCGGCGTTTTCTTCGCACAGCCTGCGGCGAAAACAAGCAGGGCGGCGGTGACCAGTGAAAGCAGGACTGAAAAGTTGTTCAGGGTTCGGATTCGCGACTCTTGATTCAAGGAAATCTCCGACTTTCTCGATTGTTGCAAACTTAAAACGTTGGTGGCGTGTTGATCCACAGCACCAGCGTTTCTTTTTTGCCGGGATTCTTCCAGTGATGCCCGTTGCTACTTTCGAAATAAAAACTATCTCCCTCTTCCAGTCTGTGCTTTTCTCCCCCATCCAACACGATTTCGAGGGTGCCGCGCAGAATGTATAGAAATTCTTCGCCATCATGCGCATACGATTCTCCGCTGCCTGCCGAAGGAGCGATGCGAAACAGATGAGGCTCCATCATGGCGGCATTGCCCCAAGAGAGCAGCTCCATGCGCACGCCCGGCCCGGCTTCGAGAACTTTTCTGTCCGCCGGTTTTACCCGGCCCGGATTCACGTCTGAAGGATTAAAAAGCGACAAGATATTCACGTGGTAGAAACGGGCCAGCCGCCGAAGAGTAGCAACCGACGCAGTCATTTGGCTGCGCTCGACCGCGCTGAGGAATCCAACCGAAACATCTGTCGCGCGCGCCACCTGTGAGAGCGAGGCCTTCCTCTGCAATCGCAAACGGCGTAAACGCGGGCCGACCGGGCCGGCCTTAGGCCGTTCGCCGGCGTGCGGCAATAATTTGTGAGTTTTAAGCAGGTGGACGATGGCGGGTGCGTTCATGCCCCGCGCGCGCCGGAAGAATTGAGCGCGTTTTAGAATGCGAACGTCTGCGTGCGTATAGATTCGGTACCGGCTGTGTGTGCGAGTGGGCGCAACGAGCCCGAGATTCTCCCACGAGCGAAGGATCGATGGTGAAACGCCCACGATCCGCGCGACGTCACTGATGCGCAAATACCCGTGCACACGCGATTTCTCATTCGCGCGCTTCTGAGACGGCCTCAAAATCAGTTTCCCCTTGACAACCTTTGGGCCTTCTTCTAAGGTTCGCGGATTATAGTAAGGTTTTTCGGGAAGCTGCAACCGAAAAAATATCGGGTGAGGCGTCTCGGGGGTCGGGTGGCCTCAGGTTTTCCTAGAGGAGCGGCGATGACTTCAAAAACACGGGCGCGGGTGTGTCTATTTGTGTTTATGGCGTTGCTTTGGAGCGGAACGGCCAGGGCGCAAACAAACGGAACAATTCGCGGAACAGTTGTGGACCAATCCGGCGCGGTCGTCCCTGGCACTGTAATCACTGTAGTACTAAGCGGAACAGACACCAGACGGTCCGTTACCGCAGACAAAGACGGCTCATTCGACATTCCTGAATTAACCGTGGGCTCCTACGAGCTGAGTGCCGATGCCAAGGGCTTCAAGAAGTACGTGGAGAAGGATGTCCTCGTCACCATCGGCCACGTCAATCTGGTTACCGTGAACCTCGTGGTTGGCGGATCTGCCGATACCGTCACCGTGGAGGCGAACGCTGCGCAAGTGGAGACCACCAGCACCCAGCTCGGCGCCGTGATGACCGACACTGCCATACGCGAACTCCCGATGGCCACGCGCAACGCGTACTCTCTGCTCCAGTTGCAGCCTGGAGTGCAATCGCAGGTGGGCGCGGACTTGTTTTTGGGCAGCGATAATGCGGGAGCTGTGTCAGTCAACGGAGGCCGTGGTCGCTCCAACAATTACATGGTGAACGGAGGCGATGGCAACGACATATTCATTAACGCCCCGGCGATTCAGCCCTCGCCGGATGCGATCGAAGAATTTCGGGTCATTACCAACACATTCGACGCGGAATACGGGCGCAACTCCGGGTCAGTGGTAAACGTGGTTACGAAATCCGGAACGAACAGTATTCATGGCGATTTCTACGAGTTCCTCCGCAACCAGGCGCTCAACTCTCAAGGATACTTCGATCCCTTCCTGCTGGATTATAAACAGAATCAATTCGGCGCAACTCTGGGCGGTCCCATCAAGAAAGATAAGACTTTCATTTTCGCATCGTATGAAGGGAATCGGTTGATTCAGGGGCAGTCATCCGGGAACGTCTCTTTTCCGACGGTTGGCGCTAACGGAGAGGCGAGTGGCAATTTCGCTGGCGGGCCGCCTTCTATGCCATCAACGCTTCCACTTTTCACCGGAACACTCACCGATGCACCGTTCGCGGCGCTGTTGGCAGGCCGCACGACCGGCAGCACCACCGGAACCACTTGCGCGACGGCAGTGGCAGCGGAAGGAGGAGCGCCGATCGCGGCGGGAACACCGTTTGCAAGCATTTTTCCAAACAACCAGATTCCAATCGAGTGTTTCGATCCGACGGCATATGCTCTCTATCAGAAGTATGTCGCCCCGTTCTCGACCGGTCCCAAATGTACGAGCGCCAGCTGCAACATTCCCACCTCTGGGGACGAGCGGGAACGTGGAGATCAATTCACAGTGCGCTTCGACCACAAAATCAATGCGTCTCAGCAGTTCAGCGCTTACTACTACTTTGACGACGATAACGGCACGGTCCCTTACTCCAATTTTGAGTTAGAGTACCCCGGCGGGCTGGTTCCGGGTTTCGGCGCTCTTAATAAGACGCGCGTCCAGCAGTGGAATCTGAGCCATACGTGGACCATCGGGTCCACGGCGGTAAACGAAGCCCGATTCAATTACTTTCGCGAGGGTCAGCAAGGGAATAACCATCCGCTAAATACATTGCCGAGCGTACAAGACTCTTGCGGAGCTGCCCTGGTGGATAGCTGCTTCACGCAGACAAACGCGCAATTCCCAACCCCCGGAACAAATCCGATCGGCATAACGAGCAACATTCCCGGAAGACAAGGCGTTCCGTACATAAACGTCTTGGGAGGATTCACCATAGGGAACAACTTCGAGGGCGAACTGCCCCAGGCCGGAAACACATTTCAATTCTCGGACAATTTCACAAAAACCTTCGGCAAACACACGGTCAAGTTTGGCGGAGATTTCCGTCGCCAACAATTTAATCAGTTCTACTACTTTAACATCAACGGTGACTACACATTCTTGAGCGATGGAAACCTTTGCGCGCCCACCAATCCGGCGAACTGCGATTCACCGATCACGAACGACGTTGGTTTTAGCGACGCCTATCCCGATTATTTCATCGGTACACCCAACGCTTACACCCAGGGTGCCGCTCAGAGACAGAACGACCGGAACGTCGGGTTATATCTCTTCGTGCAGGACAGCTACAAACTGAAACCCAACCTAACGCTTAGCTACGGTTTGCGATGGGAACTGAATACCCCATATCATGATCTCGGAGACCGGCTTCAAACCTTCCGCCCCGGTGAGGTGACCCAGAAATATCCCTGCGTTCTGAATCTAAACAATCCTGGCAACCCGAGCGCCGGAATCATCTCCGCAGCGGCAGGAGGCAGCACGGATTGTAGTGAGACTGGGCCAGCCAACTCGGTATTCCCGCTGGGATTGGTGTTCCCCGGCGATAAAGGAGTGCCGAGCGGGTTGACCACCACCGACTACAAAGCTTTCGCGCCTCGCATCGGAATCGCGTGGAGCCCCGGCTGGACGGAGGGCTGGCTTGCGAAATTGACGGGCGGTCCGGGAAATTCGAGTATTCGGGCAGGGTACGGAATTTTTTACAATCCGATCGAGCAGCTGGTCCTGGCGCAGTTCAGCGCGGAACCTCCGTTCGGTGGCAGCATTTCACTTTCGAATCCGAACTTCAATACTCCGTTTCTATTGCAGAACGGCACTCAGAATCCTAACGTGTTCGGTCCTGTTTTCAATCAGACGCCGAATACTCCGTGCTTCCAGCCAGGAGGGCCGAATGGTTGCGTGGACTGGTCCGCCTTCCGTCCCATTCTGCTGTACGGCGAATTCGATCCGCATCTGAAAACGCAGTATGCCGACCAATACAATTTGACGATTGAGCGCCAGTTAACCAAGTCCATGGTGCTACGGGCGTCCTACGTCGGCACGCAAGGACATCATCTGCTCGCCTTGCACGATGAAAATGCAGGAAACATTCAAACTTGCCTTGGTCTCATAAACCTTTCAAACGCAAACGCGAACGCCGTTCTCACTGGGCCCGGTGGATCCCCGACAACGTGCGGACCTTTTAGCGCGGACACCGAATACTTCATTCCAGGCGGAACGACAATTCCGGCCGGAATATCGGCATTGCCGCCCGAACCGTTCCACGTTCCATCAATTAGTTGCACTGGTCTGGTATTGCCCTACACCGGTACGCCGGGAGGGAATCCGGGGTGTGTTCCTGCAGGAGTCGTTCCCGCCGGCGGAATCACGCTTGTCGGCACGCGGCCATTCTCCTCACCCAATTGCCAGCCATCCACTGGAGTGGGTTGCCCGGCCGACGGCGTTCCGGTGTTCAGCAACATCTTCGCCGAAGGCACCATCGCGAACTCCAATTACAACGCCTTGCAACTCTCAGTCGAGAAGAGCTATTCGCACGGTTTGTTGTTTCAGGCTTCGTACACTTTCAGCAAGGCGATTGACCAAGGTGCCTCGTTCGAAAACGAGCTGAATCCGGTGAACTTCGACGCCACTCGGGGACTGTCGCTCCTCGACGCAAAACACCGGTTTGTATTCAGTCCCGTCTGGGAGCTACCCGTACCAAAATATGATGGGTTCAAGGGTAAGGCATTGGACGGTTGGGGAATGTCGGCGATCATCACTTATCAGACCGGATTTCCCATTCGCGTCCAGACGCAGGATGATTTGGAATTGGAGAGCAGTTTCAACTTTGAAGATGCTAATACGCCGCAAATCACCGGCCCGGTCCAGTTCCTCAATGCCCGGTCCAGTTCGAATCCGAGCCACCTTTATTTTACGGGAAATATCACTGATCCTGCGCCTGGAGCGTTCGGTAACCTTCCGCACTCTCTCTGCTGCGGGCCGCCGCTGAACAACACTGATTTAGTGTTCTCGAAAAAAACTCCTATCAACGAACGATGGAACACCGAGTTTCGCGGTGAATTCTACAACGCATGGAATCACACGCAACTCAACAATCCTGACGGAAACTTTTCCGATTCAACATTTGGCGAAGTGTTGAAGACCAGGGAAGGTCCGCGTGTGATTCAGTTTGGATTGAAGTTCTTGTTCTAGTTTGGTTCGAGTCGTTTTGCAGAGCGAGGATGTCGCTCAGGCGGCGCCCTCGCTTTGTTGCGTAGAGGCAGGTTAAGACAAACGCCCGGGCACCGCTAAACCTTAGGGTCCTGCCCCGGCCGGAGTGAATTGTGTTACGGAGGATGTCATGCACCAGGGACTTCAGAAAGAAATCGCCACCTACGAAAAACGCACGCCGGCTTCGCGCAAAGCCCATAAGCGAGCCGAGGAAAGGCTGCCTCTTGGTGTAGCGAGCAACTATCGAGCGTACGATCCGTACCCCATTTTTGTCCGCGACGGCAAAGGCGGGCATATTCACGACATCGACGGCAATGAATACATTGATTTCAATCTGTGCTTCGGCGCATTGATGGCCGGGCACTGCAATCCCGCGGTGATGCGCGCGGTACAGGAAAAACTAGGCACCGGAAGCATGTTCGGAATGCCTCACAATCTCGAATGGGAACTGGCCGAAGAAATCTGCGAAAGATTTCCCGTAGAGATGGTGCGGTTCAGCAATAGTGGAACGGAATGCACCATGCACGCTGTGCGCCTGGCGCGCGCCGCCACCGGACGCGACCGCATCATCAAGATGGAGGGCGGCTATCACGGATTGCACGATTCCGTTCTCGTCTCGGTAAAACCGAAAGCCGAGGAAGTAGGCGACGCAAACTTCCCGAATTCCGTGCCGGGCGGCGAGGGCGTAACGAAAGCTACGCTGCAAAACACTCTGGTTGCGCAGTTCAACGATGTGGCCGGCGTCGAGCGCCTCTTTGCAAAGTATCCGGGCGAAATTGCGGCGGTCATCGTCGAGCCGATCATGATGAATGTCGGGATCCTGATGCCTGACGAAGGCTATCACCGTGCGTTGCGCGAAATTACCAAAAGGAATGGCGCTCTGCTGATTTTCGATGAAGTTAAGACCGGAGCGAAGCTGGCCCGCGGCGGGGCCTGCGAATATTTCGGAATCAAGCCGGATATCGTTTGCCTGGCAAAATCGATTGGCGGCGGCTTCTCGCTGGCTGCGTTCGCATCCACGCGGGAAGTGATGGGTCTCATCTCTGACCATAAAGTTTTCCACGGCGGCACGTACAACACGAACCCCGTTGCCATGGCCGCGGGACTCGCAATGTTCAGGGAAGTGCTTACGCCCGCGGCTTACGAGCACGTAAATCGGCTGAACAAGCGATTGCTCGATGGCTACAACAAAGAAATCAGCAAGACCGGCTTGAAAGCTTACGTCGTGGGCGCAGGATCAAATGGCTCGCTAATGTTTTTCCCGAAGCCGATTCACAATTATCGCGATTGGCTGAAGGCTGATAGTGAGCTGTGGCGCCATTACTGGTTTGCGATGGTGAACCGCGGTGTGATGGCCCAGCCCTATTGGTGGGACGAGCAGTGGACCGTATCGATCGCGCACACCGACGCGGATGTGGACCGCCATCTCGCGGTATTCGCAGAGGTCGCCCCTGCGCTTGCGCAGGCGCAAAAAGAGCCGCATGCGTCAGCCAGCAGCGCGCACTAAGCTTTCGCGGCTCGTTCTCCTGAAGTAACAGCTAAGGTTGGCGCGACAGGTCGCCTTCATCCCTCAAGGAGCAAATTGGCAGAGCTAGCCACTCCGCAAAACGAAACCGCGCATCTGAAACGCGCGCTGGGGCGCTGGGATCTCGTCGCGCTCTTTGTTGTCGCGGTGTTCAATCTGAACGTGGTGCCGAGTATCGCTGCGAACGGCGGCGTCACGGTCTGGCTCTGGATTATTTCGCTACTCATGTTTTTCTGGCCCCAGGGCATTGCCGTGATCGAATTGGCGCATCGCTATCCTGGAGAAGGCGGCGTGTACCTCTGGGCCAAAGAAGTTTTCGGCGAATTCCACGGCTTCCTGTCGGGCTGGTGCTACTGGACAAACAATATGATGTACGTCCCGACCGTGATGCTGTACTTCGTCGGCGTGTCCGTCTTCGTGTTTCCAAGTCATCAAGCTCTCGCCGACAATAAGACTTTTGCCGTCGCAGCCTCGCTCGGCCTGCTGGCCATTCTCGTCCTGCTGAATATAGTGGGGCTTGGAGTGGGAAAATGGATCAACAATTTGGGCAGTATTGGAACTGGTATCGCGGCAGCTGTGCTGGTGGGACTGGGAATCATTGTGGCGTTGCGTTTTGGTACCACAGTCAGCGCCGCGGATTTTCGCGTACCCGCGAATTCACGATTCCTTCTGAATTCGTTCGGAGTAATTTGTTTCGGACTTGTAGGCCTGGAACTTGCCTCCGTAATGGGGGACGAGATCAAGGACCCCGAGCGCACGCTGCCGGGAGCAGTGGTATGGGGAGGTGTTCTTTCGGGGTTTCTCTACATTGCCACGACACTGACGTTACTGCTCGCGGTGAGCAAGAATGACATCAATGTCTTGCAGGGAATCGTTCAGGCAGTGAGCCATATGGCTCAGAAAGTCGGCGTAATATGGATCGTCGCGCCTTTCGCCTTGATGCTGAGTATTTCGATCGCAGGGATCGGTTCTGCGTGGCTGGCTGGCTCGGCGCGTATTCCTTTTGTCGCTGGGCTCGACTCTTACTTGCCTAGTTGGCTGGGGAAAGTTCATCCCCGCTATGGAACGCCGTACGCAGCGCTGATCGTTCATTTTGTGGTGTCCACGATTCTGGTGCTGATCAGTTTTCTTGGCTCCGGTGTGCAGGAAACTTTTCAACGGCTGCTATCGCTCGCCGTTGTGCTGCAGTTGCTTCCGTTTCTCTATATCTTTGCAGCGCTGCTGAAGATCGCGGCCGATCCGCTGGCAGGGAAGGGACACTACAGCAATCCCGTGCTTTGGCTGGCAGGCTCGAGCGGGCTGTTGATGACGATTTTGGGCATGATTTTCGCCTTTTCACCGGCGCAGCAGATCACCTCGGTCTTGTCGTACGAATCCTGGATGTTTGGCGGCACGGCGTTTTTCATCGGTCTCGCGGTATTCTTCTTCTTTGTGTATGGGCGCCGGAAGAACGCTGCGCGTGCACGTAGCGGCCTTTAATTACAATTGTCGCAGGAGATGATCATGGCAAGCGAGGCAAAGTCCGCCGTTCGAAGATATCGGATGTATATCAACGGGGAATTTGTAGAGAGCGCCGGCAAAAAATACTTCCCCGTGATAGATCCTTCGACGGAAGAAATTATGGCCGAAGTCCCGGAAGCGAATGAAGAGGACGTGAATCGCGCCGTCGCCGCGGCAAGAGCTGCGTTTGACTCCGGAGCTTGGCCGCAAACGACTGCGCAGGATCGCGGCCGCATCCTTTTTCGGCTGGCTGAGCGCATCCGCAAGGAAGCGGCAAAACTGGCCGAAGTGGAGTCGCGCAATTCGGGCAAGCCTATCGTTGAGGCCGAGTATGACATCGCTGACGCGGCGACCTGCTTCGAATATTACGGCGGGATGGCCACGAAGATTCTCGGGCAAGTAAATCCAGTGCCGGACAACGCGCTGAGCCTTTCACTTCGCGAACCGATCGGCGTAGCCGCCCAAATCATCCCCTGGAATTATCCCTTGCTGATGGCTGCGTGGAAGCTGGCGCCGGCCATTGCCGCGGGTTGTACCTGCGTTCTAAAACCTGCGGAACAGACTCCGCTCACCGCTCTCGAGTTTGCCGGTTATCTCGCTGACGCGGGCTTGCCGCCAGGCGTGGTGAACATCATCACCGGCTTCGGCGAAACTTGCGGCGCGCCGCTGGTGAAGCATCCTGACGTTAACAAAGTTGCATTTACCGGAAGCGCCTCGGTGGGGAAAGCCATCATGAAGGCGGCGGCTGACACGGTGAAACGCGTCACCCTTGAGTTGGGCGGCAAATCGCCGAACATATTTTTTGCCGACGCGGATTTCGAATCTGCGATTGACGGAGCGCTTTTCGGTGTTTTCATCAATCAGGGTGAAGTGTGTTCGGCAGGCAGCCGCATCCTGGTGGAAAAATCCATCTATCCAAAATTCGTGGAAGCGATGAGCGCAAAAGCAAAAACAATTCGTCTCGGGCCGCCGCTCGAGCGCGAGACCAAGATGGGCCCGCTGGTGAGCAAGGATCAATTCGACCGAGTGCGCTCGTATCAGGAATTGGGCAAGAAGGAAGCGAAACTTGCGGCCGGCGGAGGACGCCCTGCATCCATTTCCCGAGGTTATTACGTGGAACCCACAATTTTTTACGATGTGGATAATTCCGCCCGCATCGCGCAAGAGGAAATCTTTGGCCCGGTCGCGGCGGTCATCCCGTTTGCGGACGAAGCCGAAGCGCTGCGGATCGCCAACGCGACACCCTACGGGCTGGCCGCAGCCATTTGGTCGCGCGATATTTTCAAGGCGCTTCGCATGGTAAAGGCTTTGCGCGCGGGAATTGTTTGGGTAAATCACATGCAGCCAACATACGTCGAGGCGCCTTGGGGCGGCTACAAACAGTCCGGATTCGGCCGAGAATTGGGGCCATGGGGCATCGAGGAATATCTCGAGACCAAGCAAGTCCACATCAATTTGAACGAACAGCCGATCGGATGGTACTGACATGGCCACAATTCAGTTGCGCACACCGATACCCGGCCCCAAATCGCAGGAATGGATGAAGCGGCGGCAGGCTGCCGTCGCGCGCGGAGTGTCGCACGCCACGCAGATTTTCGCAGCGCGCGCCGAAGGCGCCACTATTGAAGACGTAGACGGAAATCGGTTCCTCGATTTTGCCGGCGGCATCGGTGTCGTGAATGTGGGCCACCGCGCGCCAGGTGTTGTGGACGCTATCCGAAAACAGCTCGACGCGTTCGTGCACACCTGCTTCAGCGTCGCTCCGTATGGGAAGTATGTCGAACTAGCCGAGAAACTAAATTCTCTCGTGCCGGGAACTTTCCCGAAGAAGACAATTCTGGTGAATAGCGGCGCTGAAGCTATCGAAAACGCCGTGAAAATAGCGCGCTGCTACACGCACCGTCCTGCGATTATTTGCTTTGAAGACGCTTTTCACGGCCGCACCATGCTCACTATGTCACTCACCAGCAAGACGCATCCGTACAAAGCCGGGTTCGAACCCTTCGCGACGGACATTTATCGCATCCCTTATGCATATTGCTACCGGTGTTCCTATTCGTTGCAATATCCCTCATGCGGGGTTTTCTGCGCGCACCATCTCGAAGACACTTTCAAACGCGTGGTGGCAGCGGAAGCCGTGGCGGCAGTCGTTGTAGAGCCCGTCCTCGGCGAAGGTGGGTTCGTTGCACCTCCCGCGGAGTTTTTCACAATCATCCAGGACATCTGTCGCCGCAACAAGATTCTGCTCGTTGCCGATGAAGTGCAGACAGGTTTCGGCCGCACCGGCGCCATGTTTGCCTGCGAGCGATATGGAATTACTCCCGACATCCTTGTCAGCGCGAAATCGATTGCGGATGGGCTGCCGCTCGCTGCCGTTACCGGACGCGCGGAAATCATGGACGCTCCGGGCGTCGGCGGTTTGGGCGGTACCTATGGCGGCAACCCGCTCGCGTGTGCCGCCGCGCTTGCGGTTATCGAAACTTTGGAGCGCGATAATTTGCCGGCGCGCGCGGAACAAATCGGAGGGCGGTTTGACGCCCGTGCACGCGCATGGAAAAAGCGCTGGCCTCTGATTGGCGATGTGCGTGGACTTGGAGCCATGCGCGCTCTGGAACTCGTCAGGCCGGGGGCAACCCGCGAGCCTGCGAAAGAGGAAACGGACAAAGTTCTTCGGCATTGCCTCGAGCACGGACTGATTCTGGTTTCAGCCGGAAGTTACGGCAATGTGATCCGTCTGCTGATGCCGCTGGTAATTACCGACCAGGAATTCGATGAAGGATTACAAGTGATGGAAGACGCTCTTATGAGCGTAGCCGAATCCCTGGAGGCCGCGCCGCGCCGCCTTTGATCGAGGTCTCGTCTCAAATTTAAAGCAGCTCCAGCGCCGAACTGCTTTCGCGTTGCACTTGCGTCATGGTGCATTGTCGAGGAGATTTTTCCGGGCGCCAGCGCAAGAATCTCGTTCCATGGCGAAAACGCCCGCCGGTGAAGTGATCGAATTGAACCTCAAGGACCAGTTTGTTATTGAGCGGTTCCCATTCCAGCGAGTGCTTTGTGCTCCATCGGCTTAACCCTCCGGGCGTTTTCCCCGTGAATCCCGGCGGCTTGATCATCGCTTTCAGCTTCTTAGTCAAGGCTAGGCGATCCTCATCGTGGATTGACGAACAGAACCCCACATGGTCGAGCAAACCTTTGTCATTGTACAGACCGAGCAGCAAGGAGCCGACAAGCGGCTTCTTTTCCAGGTAGCGAAATCCGCCAACTACGCAATCGGCGGTCCTTTGCTTTTTGATCTTCTGCATACCGGTGCGCTCGCCCGGTTGATAGGGAAGGTCCACACGTTTAGCCATAATCCCGTCTAGGCCGACCCCCATACGAAACCACTTGCGTGCAATGGCGATGTCGTCCGTGGTCGGTGACAAACGGATAGTGCCGTCTTCATCCAAGTACTTGTTTACAAATGCCTGCAGCGCTTTGCGACGATCGCGCAACGGAAGATTCACCAGCGATCGTCCCTTTTCATCAACTAATAAATCGAAAACGATCAAGACACTCGGTGATTGTTGGCTTAACTTCAAAATACGGCTGGCAGCCGGATGAATCCGCATCAGTAAGTCGTCGAAAGACAAACTGCCGCTTACGGGAATTACAATTTCTCCATCCAATACGAATTTATTGGATTTCAAAGCCTTCAATGCCGCGATAAGTTCCGGAAAATATCTCGTGAGAGGTTTTCCTGATTTGGACTGCAAATCGACACGCTCTGCGTCGCGAAAAGCGAGGCAGCGAAATCCGTCCCATTTGGGCTCGTATTGCCATTCCGCACCCGCCGGTAGTTCGGTTGCAGGACGCGTCTCCATAGGTTGATACTTTTTGCTCAGCGGCAAGGTCATAGGAATCGGCCCAGGTTCACCCTTCCTCGCTCCGAAAGCAAAGGCTTCCAGAGGTCGCCAACTTTGCGCAGGCGCTGCGGCACGTTTTGCATGGTGAAATCCGCCATGCGAACTCCACGTTCGACTTCTTCCCAGGTGAGGGGAGTTGAAACGGTCGCCGCCGGTTTGGGTCGGACCGAGTAAACCGACGCCAGGGTCCTGTTCCAGGCATTTTGGTTGTAGTCCGCCAGGACGCGTCGGGAAGGCCGCTTCGCGATGCGGTATTCGGCAGTGACGATTTTCGGGTTCCGCAGAGCCAATTCCTTCGAGAAATCTTTAGCAAAGGCCCACACCTGTTTCTGTAGAGGGCCTCGCACGATAGGAACGTACACATGGATACCGCGGGAGCCCGTGGTCTTTGCATAGCTTTTGATTTTCAGAGACGCGAGAGCATCGCGCACGATCAGCGCAGTTTCTAGCACTTGGCCGAAGGAAGCACCCTCCGTGGGGTCCAGATCAAAATGCAAATAGTCCGGGCGGTCAATGTCGTCACATCTTGCGTACCACGGATTCAGGTCGATGCATCCGAGATTCACAACCCACAGAAGGGAAGATAGATCTTGGACTATGGGAAAGTCGATTACATTGCCGGAATGATGCTTGATTGAACAGATTGGAATTGACGAAGGCCGCGGCGACGGCGCGCGCTTCATGAAGAAAAACTCACCAGCGATTCCGTTTGGATACCGTTTCATCACCATGGCCCGATCTCTAAGGTGCGGCAGCAGCCAGGATGAGACGTCCACATAATATTGAAGGAGATCGCGCTTTGTCAGACCCAAGCCGGGCCAGAAGATTTTTTGTAAATTGGTCAACCTTACTGGGCCGCCATCTACCTCCAACTCGGCGTCTTTGCAGTTCTTTGGTATTTCTGTCGTTTCATGTTTGGCAGACCGGTTGCCCTTTTTTATCGTGGCGCGCGCCGTGCTGCTCTGCCTAGAGTTCATCACTATTAGATGCTTGGCGCGCCGCAGGAGCGTCAGAATCGGCCCGTCTCGTAACGACGGCGCAGTATTCAGGGTACCTTGGGGTTTAGACCGCGACTCGGGAATACGAGCGATGCCGTAATTGTTACGCCCAAAACTATCGCTATGACTACGAGAGAAGTAACGGCAGAGATTGGGAAGTGTTCGCTCGCGATCATTTTCGTTCCCACGAAAATGATGATCGCTGCCAGCCCTTGGTGCAGGAATCGGAAGCGCGGAAGGATGTCTGCAAGCGCAAAGTAAAGCGCTCGAAGCCCCAGAATCGCAAACACATTTGACGAATAAACGATAAAAGTGTCTCGCGTGATCGCCAGCACTGCTGGCACGGAATCCACCGCGAAAATAATGTCCATCGCTTCCACCGCGACGAGCGCGAGAAACAGCGGAGTCGCCTTCCATCTCCCGCTTTCCCTCACCAGGAACTGTTGTCCTTCGTAGTCCTGCCCTACGGGAATTACTTGGCGCACTACGCGAACCATCCAATTGTTTTCCGGGCGCAGCGCGCGCTTCCGAGGGAACAACATCCTCAGGCCGGTGAAAAGTAAGATCGCTCCAAAAAAATACATGATCGGATGAAATGCCTGGAGCAGCGTGATACCCGCAAGGACGAAGACGGCCCTCAGTACCAGCGCCCCGGCGATTCCGAAGTACAACACTCGATGTTGCGACTTCGGCGGGATTTTGAATGCTTGAAAAATCAGCAAGAAGACAAAAATATTGTCCACACTGAGCGACTTTTCCACCAAATAGGCGGTGAAAAACTCTACTCCCGCCAAAGGACCGCGCGAGAAGTACAACCAAAGGTTGAAAAGCAGCGCAACGCTGATCCATGCCGCGCTTTCAATCAGGGCTTCCTTCAATTGAACTGTGTGCGCCTTGCGATGAAACACGCCAAGGTCCAGCACGAGCGCTACGACGATCGCTATGCCAAAAATCACCCAGATGTGTATCGGCGTTCCCATCATGTTTGTCTATCGCAGGCTCGCGCGGCAAGAGTCTAACCGCCGTTCTTCCGCGAGAGAAGCGCAATGTTAGATCGCGTCTTTGGGGGGGCTACTTCTCGAAGGGTATTTCGGGGCGTTCGATTTGGTGGACTAGTTTGGTGCAGTCAATACCTCTTTCGGGTCGTAAATTCCCCGAATTTCTCTGCTTCTATTGACTATTTGGGCTGATCCCAGGCCCGCCTGCAACTTTTGCCAGGTCTGAGGGTTAGAATGAAATGAAGCAACTAAGGCCTTCGTTCGTGCTCGATTTGCGTCTAGGCGATATCTGGAAGTTCTCCTAAATGAGCAAAAAGACGTCTCGTGTGCGGAAGCGGCTCGATACAGGTGGCGCGGGCTTTCGTGTGTCTACGCTGGGGTTGGCACTGTTGGCCACTGGAATTCTTGCCGTTGGTATTCCATATGCCGCAGCGGGCAACGACGAGACCAGCGTCACCAGCGTTCCTGGCGCGCACTCCGGCGCGCTTTCCGGTGAACATTCCACCTCGTCGAATCTCGACAAGAAATTCAAAGGAAAGCTTCCCATCACCGAGCTGACCGAAGACGAAGCAATTATGCATGCTATGAACCGCCTGGGGTACGGGCCGCGGCCCGGAGATGTAGAACGCATCCGCAAAATGGGCTTGGAGAAATGGGTCGATCAGCAACTTCATCCTGATTCGATTGATGACGGCGCGCTCGACCAACGGCTGGAAAGATATCCGACGCTGAACATGTCCGCGAAAAAACTAATCGAAGAATATCCGCAGCCGGGACAGGTAATCAAGAAAGAAGGCATTACGAAGGAACAATACGAGCAGCAGATGAAAGAAAAGCAGCGTGACGCAGAGTCGCAGGTGATCGTTACCGGAAACGAAAATCTGGACAAGGCGCAACAGCAGCTTGCGAAACTTCAGGGGCCCGGACGAATCGTTGCGGAACTTTCCATGGCGAAAGTGGACCGCGCGGTGTATAGCAATCGCCAACTGCAAGCCGTAATGGAAGATTTCTGGTTCAACCACTTCAACGTGTTCGCCAATAAAGCAGAGGACAAGTGGTTGTTGACCTCCTACGTGCGCGACACGATACGTCCTCACACCATGGGAAAATTCGAGGATTTGCTGCTGGCGACGGCGAAAAGTCCCGCCATGTTGATTTACCTGGACAATTCTGAGAGTGCTGATCCCAACGCCGTACGCCGCATGGAGGCAGAGAAAGAAATGAGGCACGCGCGCTATGGCGGTGCCTTCGCGGGTGGAGTGGCTCCGACACCAGGAACTTTTCCCGGTCCCATAACTTCTGCGGCCGCGTCTGCAACGGCTGCTCCGGCAAAGAAGCAAGAACGCGGCCTCAATGAAAATTACGGCCGCGAAGTTATGGAGCTACACACTGTTGGAGTGGATGGCGGCTACACGCAGCAAGACGTGATTCAAATGGCCGAATGCCTGACGGGTTGGACGGTGCACGAACCGCGCAAAGATCCGGAATTTTTCTACGATGACCGCATTCATGCGCAAGGCAAAAAGGTGGTGATGGGCCGCACCTTCAGCTATGGCGGGGAAAAAGACGGAGAAGAAGCGCTGAAAATGCTGGCGAACCATCCGAACACTGCGACATTCATCTCCACGGAGCTAGCGCGTCACTTTGTATCGGACAACCCGCCCCCGGCGCTGATTCAGATGATGTCTGCGGAATACTCTGCCACGCAGGGAGACATCCGCAGCGTGTTGAAGACCATGATTTATTCACCGGAATTTTGGTCCAAAGAAACCTATCGCGCGAAGGTGAAAACGCCTTACGAACTGGTGGCGAGCACCGCCAGGGCGCTGAACGCCGAAGTGACGATCACTTTACCCACGGCGCAATGGGTCGGGCGAATGGGCGAGCCCCTGTTCCTCTGCCAGCCGCCGAATGGATATTCCGACAAAGCCGAAACCTGGGTGAACACCGGCGCCCTTCTGAATCGCTTGAATTTCGCGCTTTCTTTCGCAACAGACAAAGTGGCGGGCGCGACCGTGGATTTGAAGTCCATGCTTGGCGATGCAGCCGTGCGCGATCCGAACGCGGCGCTTTCGCAGGCCATTGACGCATTTCTGGGTGATCAAATCGCGGAGCAAACGCGCGCAACTCTTATAGCGCGGCTGAACGATCCACAAATTCTGCGGGCGAGTTTGGACGATCCCGTAAAGCAGGTAAATGAAGGGCTGATTGCCGGGCTGGTCCTGGGAGCCCCCGAGTTTCAGAGGCGATAGTGAAACCCTCCGCTAGAGATTGTCGGTTTTGCGGATACGGAGAATTACGATGAACATTTCCCGGCGATACTTTTTAAAGAGCGGCGGCGTCGCAATGATCGGCCTGGCGTCGTTGCCGTCGTTTTTGCAGCGTGCCGTAGCGGCTACGACTGGGCCAAACAAAAAGAAAATGGTCGTGCTGTTTCAACGCGGCGCGATGGACGGGTTGAACGTAGTCGTTCCCTTCGGCGAACCCAATTATTACCACATGCGGCCAACTATCGCGATTCCGCAACCCAGCCAGGGCGGATTGGACGCAGCGCTGGACCTTGACGGCTTCTTCGGGTTGCATCCGAGTCTTGAGCCGCTTATGCCGCTATTCAGGAGCAACCAGCTTGCGATCGTGCAAGCGGTGGGCTCGCCCGACCCTTCGCGGTCGCACTTCGACGCGCAAGATTTCATGGAATCCGGCACGCCTGGTTTGAAATCTACTGAAGATGGTTGGCTAAATCGCGCGATGCAAAGTATGCCGGAAGAAAAGGCCACACCATTCCGCGCTGTGGCTTTCGGCCCATACTTGCCGCGAACCCTGCAGGGAGTCTCTCCCGCCATTGCGATACCGGACCTAAAACAATTTAAGATGTACGGGCCGCAGCAAACCGTGGAAGGTGGTTTCGAAGCGATGTACGCGCAGACTGTGGACCACGCCATGCGAGGTGTCGGCAACGAGACCTTCGAGGCCGTTGACCAGCTTAAAAAAATCAACCCCGATACCTATCAGCCGGATAATGGCGCGGAGTACCCCAAGGGCCGCTTCGGGCAGAGCCTGGAAGAAATCGCCGAGCTGTTCAAGGCGGATGTCGGACTGGAAGTGGCTTTCCTCGATAGCGGCGGTTGGGACCATCATGTGAATGAAGGCGGCGTGCAAGGCCAGCTATCGAATCTGCTGCGCGATTTGGGACAGGGAATTGCCGCGTTCCATCAGGATATGGGCGACCGCATGGGTGACGTCGTGTTCGTCAGCATGTCGGAATTTGGGCGCACCGCGCACGAAAACGGCAACCGCGGCACCGACCATGGCCACGCCAACTGCATGTTCGTAATGGGCGGCGGGATCAAGGGCGGAAGAGTTTATACGCGATGGCCGGGACTCAACGAAGAGCAGCTCAATCAGGGCCGCGACCTCGCGGTAACGACGGACTACCGTAGCGTGCTAGGCGAAATCATCGCAAAGCATTTGGGAGACCGTGACCTGAAGACCGTGTTTCCTGGATTTGCCAACGACCCGCGTCAATTCCTTGGTTTGGTGAAGGCCTGATGCGAAAAACAGCCTACTTGGGCGGCGCGTTATCGGAAGAATCGGACGTGCTGTTAAAAATCTTGCCGATCCGGTCGTAGTTTTTCTCAACGAAAGAAGCGTTGTCAGGCAACACCGACTCTGGATATTCCTTGATCGCTCCCGACTTTTTCATCTGAACAGCCGCCGCCGAGTTGATCAATGTGTAGGTCATCACCACGAAATCACGGGGAGGCAGGCCGGCGTTCTTCAATGCATTCACCACCGGCGGATATTTCTCGATAGTTGCAACGCTGCCCGCAATTGTGTTGTTGGGGTTTCGGGAGTTGTCGTCATCCATCTGCTTTTTTAAAACCGGATCGTCTTTCTGCACTTTGCGAATGCCCTTCACCGCCGCGGCATATTTATCCAGCTTGTACGCGGTCAGAACAAAATTCTTCACTTCGTTCTTTTCCGCTTCCACTTGGGCTGAGGATTTTTCATCCTGTACCGCCGCGGCCGTGGCGCCTATGCCGAGCAGGAGGAAAACGGCTAGCGCGAGGCCCATCGCATTTTTCGCATTTGCCATGAACGGTTCCCCCTGTGACCCGGCCTGTTATTCCGCTGACTTAATCCGCATGCCGTAGAATGACCGGTAAACGAAGGTATAGGAAATCAAAAAGAATACAGCAGCCAGAACGTGGGTCAAATTCCCCCCGGTTTCGAGCGTCAACTTCACGGCCAACTCGACCGCAAGCAAGCCGAAGAGCGTGGTGAACTTGATGACCGGATTCAAAGCCACGGACGAAGTGTCCTTAAACGGATCGCCGACCGTATCGCCCACCACCGTCGCGTCATGCAGCGGCGTGCCCTTCTGTTTGAGTTCCACTTCTACAATCTTTTTCGCGTTGTCCCATGCGGCGCCGGCGTCTGCCATGAAAATGGCCTGGTACAGACCAAAGATGGCAATCGAAATCAGGTAACCGATGAAGAAAAACGGTTCCACGAACGCGAACGCCAGCGTGGCAAAGAATACGGCGATGAAAATATTCAGCATGCCCTTCTGCGCGTACTTCGTGCAGATTTCAACCACCTTTTTGCTGTCGGCCACCGAAGCTCGCTCCGCACTCTCGAGATTGATGTTGGCTTTGATGAACTCCACAGCGCGATACGCGCCGGTCGTCACCGCCTGCGTGGATGCGCCTGTGAACCAATAGATCATCGCGCCGCCGGTAACGAGTCCGAGAAAGAAGGGAGCATGCAGGAGCGAAAGCTTGTCCACGTTCTCGGTGATGCCGTTCGTCAACGCCATGATGATCGAGAAAATCATGGTTGTGGCGCCCACAACAGCCGTGCCGATCAGCACAGGTTTCGCGGTGGCTTTAAACGTGTTTCCCGCGCCGTCGTTTGCTTCCAGCAAATCCTTTGCGCGCTCGAAGTTCACGTCCATGTTGTAGTCTTTTTTCAACTCTTGTTTGATGTTCGGGATGCTTTCAATCATCGAAAGTTCGTACACCGATTGCGCGTTGTCCGTAACCGGCCCGTAAGAATCTACGGCGATGGTGACTGGGCCCATGCCCAGGAAGCCAAAAGCCACAAGCCCAAAGGCGAAAACCGGAGCCGCAATCATCTGCGCCCCGAGCCCTTGCAAGCTGACCAGATAACCAATGGACATCAACGCGACCATCGCAAGGCCGAGGTAATAACCCGAAAAATTCCCGGCCACGAAGCCGGATAAAATGCCCAAAGAGGCTCCGCCTTCCCGCGCCGAAGTGACCACCTCGCGCACGTGCCGCGATTCCGTGGACGTGAAAACCTTTACCAGCTCCGGAATCACAGCTCCGGCTAGCGTTCCGCAGGAGATGATTGTCGCCAGTTTCCACCATTGCGTAGAGTCGCCGCCGAGCTCGGGAATGATTTTGGACGAAACGTAGTAGGTGATAGCGATGGAAACAATCGAAGTGATCCACACGAGCGAAGTAAGTGGAGACTCGAAATTCATCTCATCGGCCTTCAGGAAACGCGCCTTGGCGATGAGGTCGTTGATAAAGTAGGCGAGCGCACTGGCTACCAGCATGGCGATGCGCATCACGAAGATCCACACCAGCAACTGTACTTGCACCGTGGGGCTCTTCACACCTAGCAAGATGAACGTAATCAGCGCCACTCCCGTGACGCCGTAGGTTTCGAATCCGTCGGCGGTTGGCCCAACGGAGTCACCTGCGTTGTCTCCCGTGCAGTCGGCGATTACGCCCGGATTGCGCGCGTCATCTTCCTTAATCTTGAAGACGATTTTCATCAAGTCGGATCCGATGTCTGCAATCTTGGTGAAGATGCCGCCGGCGATTCTTAGTGCGGCTGCTCCGAGCGACTCGCCAATCGCGAAGCCGATGAAGCAAGGGCCGGCGTAGTCGCCGGGAACAAAAAGCAGGATCAAAAGCATCATCAGCAGTTCCACGCTGATCAACATCATGCCGATGCTCATCCCCGCTTCGAGCGGAATGTGGTAAAGCGGAAACGGTTTGCCGCGAAGGCCCGCGAAAGCGGTTCGCGAATTCGCAAATGTGTTTACGCGAATACCAAACCAAGCCACGCCGTAGCTGCCTGCAATTCCCAACACGCTGAACAAAAAGATGATGATTACGCGGGCCGCTTCATAGTGCAGCAGTACGCCGAAATACAGCACGATCACCACTGCAATGAACAACTCGAGCAGCAAAAGAAACTTGCCCTGGGTAATCAGGTAGGTCTTGCATGTCTCGTAGATCAGCTCGGAGATTTCGCGCATTGCGCGATGAACCGGCAGATTCTTCAGCCGTGTGTAAATCACCAAGCCGAATACCAGTCCAAAGATGCAGAACAGGATCCCGAATAGCAGAAGTTTGTGGCCGTCCATGCCCAGAAAATTCACCTGCGACAAATCAGGCAGCTTTAGATTGGCCTCACCGCCAGGCGCCTCGCCTGGAGCTTGCGCCTGAGCCGCAGCAGCACCCAACAACGTTACAATCACCGCCGCCGCGGATTTCAGCATGTTGCCGAAGGGTTTCATGCCTTCACTGGACATAAGATTGCGCATTAAAAAGCCCCCACTAAGCGGGCGGTCACACATTTGACGAGACAAGAGCACATTCAGCCTTCCTCCGGATGAAGACTCCTTGGCGGGAGCCTACAGATTGCGAGAAGTTATTAAACAGAATCGACTTTTGTAGCAGGATTAGCGTCTTTCGTCAAGAAAAGAGGCTTTTGACAGCAAATCCGCCTCTGTTATCGCAAGAGCAAGATCTTTCCAAAGCAATGTCTTTGGCGGCGCTCCTTTGCCTTCCGAGGGGTAATCGCGACCGCACAGGCGTCCTCGCAATCCTAGTACGCCTACTCGGCTGCGGTTAGACTTTGACGGGAGGGACTCAGTGCGATGAAACCAAGGTTCCTGTGGGTCTGTCTAGCTATTTTTCTGTTCCCGAAGTCGGGTTCCGGACAAAGCACGTTGCAATCCCGGACCTATCGCTTCGAAGACCTGACCTCTCAGAAAGAGGCCAACGCAACCTTTCGCCCGATCCTCGATGGTCTAACTCATAGTGGAGTTCACCTTCATGTTCATGAAGTCTTTCTGTTGCCGGGAAGCTCGCCGCATCACGCCCATCATCACCAACAGGAAGAAATGTTTCTGATCAGCGAGGGCCAGGTGGAAGTCACCATTGGCGATAAAACGACCAAGCTCGGGCCCGGCTCGGCCGCTTTCGTCGCTCCCGGCGACCAACATCAAATCCAAAACGTCGGAACGAGTCCTGCGGAGTATTTCGAAATCATTCTCGATCCAACAGCGCCGCACTAGGACGAGCATCCGTCTGCTGATTGTGGAAAAGATGCTTCGAGAATCTAAAAGCGACGTTTAGTCCTGCGGTGTCTTGGCCAGAGGGACTTCAAAAAACATCAGAGGTCTATTCCCCGGGATCACCACCGCGTCAGGAACGTACAGTACGGAAGCGCCGGCCAGCGACATGTCCCGGCTCAAATCGAAATAAAGAAACCCATGAATCGTGGCCATGGGCGGGACCACATCCGCATCGAGTGCAAGCGGCTGCAGAATGTCTTCGATTTTGGCGGATTTTTTATCGCCGCCCGGCAGGGAAACATGTGGAATGCGAGCATTTTTAGGGCCTGAAGGGCCCTGCGGATGCGCGATCAGGTATGCCGCGTCGGAAGGCTTGAGCGAGTCGATATCCTGGTGCTGGCCGTTGCGAAAGTGCACTTCCAGTTGGATGGTGTTGAGGTCGATGCGAATCGGATGGTCCGATTCATTGCGCAGGAAAATTTCCACCGGAAGAATTCCTGCCGGTATCGGGTCTGCCTTGCCGAATTTCTCTTTAGCGCGCGGACCATCGTCATACGCATCGGCCAGGATCGTCATGCCCTCGTGAGTATCGTGGGCGATGGAAGCCGCAGGCTGTGCCGGAGCATTCTGGCTTGATTTCACGCCGGGTGACTGCGCGAAACCGCTTGCGCACATCACTAAACACGCTAGAACTAGTGCGCTGGCTCGAATCATCTATGGACTTTCCCGGCTTGCGACTTCGATGCTCGGTTTCAGCGGGAAGTTGTGCATGTTCCCGCTCGCTGCCACTATAATACCTGCTTTGTGTGCGGAGTCGCTGCGGGAAGTGCCTGGCACCTACAGGCATCGCGAGTCGCCACAATGCCTTCCCAATGTACTTCCTATATCGAATTATCACGGCAGTCGGCATGCTCGTACTGGCGCCATACTTTGCGTTGCGGGGCTGGCGGCGCGGCGAGCATTCCGGTGCTTTGCGCGAACGTCTCGGAATTCTGCCAACGAGCTTCGCGGCTGACACAAGTAGCGCGGCGGTAGGCAGAGCCGGGGATGCGCTTGGGGGCGGAGCAATTTGGATACACGCAGTCTCCGTGGGTGAAGTTCTCGCCGCAAAGCCCCTGGTGGAGGGGCTCAATCGCGAGTTTCCTGGCCGGCCGATCTTCGTTTCTACCACGACGGAAACCGGGCAGCGACTCGCGCGCGAGCGATTACAATCCGCCAACGAAATATTTTATTTCCCTCTCGATTGGGTGGTGCCGGTGCGACGAGCTTTGCGGACGATTCGACCGGCACTCGTGATTGTGATGGAAACGGAGATTTGGCCCAATTTTTTGCGGGAAGCCCGCCGCTCCGGTATTCCGGTGATTTTCGCGAACGCGCGCATCTCCGAAAGGTCCTTCTCCCGCTTCGAAAGATGGAGATTTCTGCTTGGGCTATTTTTCGAACGTACTCTTCAGGATGCGGAGTTGTTTTTGGCGCAGAGTGAAGCAGACGCGAAGCGCCTGGTCAGTATGGGTGCGCTCGAAGACCGCGTGGAAATCACTGGCAACTTGAAGTATGACGTGGAACCGGTCGATATCGGAAGATTCGGCGCGTGGCTCGAAACACAGACTCGACAGCAAGAGCGCTGGCCGGTGCTCGTTGCTGGCAGCGTTGTGGAAGGAGAAGAACAGGCCGTGCTCGCAGGATACGACGCAGTGCAGCGGCAATGGCGCCGAACCTTGCTAATACTTGCGCCTCGAAAGCCCGATCGATTTATGGCCGCGGGGGAAATTATTGCCGAAGGTGGTTGGAATACCGCTCGCCGAAGCCAACTGAACCTCAGTAAGCCCCTGGGCGAAAACACCGATGTGCTGGTCCTCGACTCGATTGGTGAGCTTGCAGGACTGTATTCGCTGGCGGATGCTGTGTTCGTGGGAGGCTCGCTGGTCCGCGCTGGTGGGCACAACATTCTAGAACCTGCATGCTTTTCGCGCCCGCCCGTTTTCGGAGCCTCGATGGAAAACTTCCGCGAGATGGCGGACCAGTTTCTAGATGCACACGCGGGCGTCCAAGTTGCGAACGGAGAGCAGTTGGGGAAAGTCTGGGTGCAACTGATTGAGGATAATGCGATGCGCGAGCGCATGGGAAAGGCGGCGCGCGAAATATCAGAACGGAATCGCGGGGCGACGGCGCGCTCGCTGAAACGCATCGTGGAGGTGATAGCCCAAAGCGAATGCCGCAGCCGTGGCGCTGCCGCCAATGGTGTAAATGCCGCCGAGGGCAATAAAAAGGGAAGCGCGGCGTGACGCTGAAGGAATCACTCCTGTGGCCGCTGTCGTTACCCTACGGCCTTTTGGCGCTTCTCCGGGCGGGGGCATACCGGAAGGGAATTCTTCGCCAGCGTCGCTTGCCTGGGGTCGTCATGAGCGTCGGGAACCTGACAGTTGGTGGGACCGGCAAAACGCCAATGGTGCTTTGGATCGCGGACCGCCTGCTTGCGGAAGGCAAAACCGTTGGAATCCTTACCCGAGGGTATCGAGGCAAAACTGTCGGAGCGTCGGCAAAGACTTCCCAAACGACGGGCCGCCCAAGGGTCATTTCCACTAGCGATGAAGTACAACTTTTGCAATCTCGTTTAGGAGAACGCGTGTTACTTGGTGTCGGTGCAGATCGCTACAAGAGTGGCCTCGCGCTTGCCGGCGGCGGCGTAAATTGGTTTATCCTCGACGACGGTTTTCAACATTTGCCTCTCGCGCGTAACGTCGACATCGTTTTGATCGACGCAAGCAAGCCTTTCGGCGGCGGACATTTGCTGCCGGCCGGGCGTTTGCGCGAGCCGCGCACCGCGCTCGATCGCGCGGATTTGATCGTCATCACGCGCAGCAACCATGTCCCCGCAATCGAATCCGTCGTACGGCGCTATTCGGACGCGCCCATTTTTTACGCCCACACCGAACTCGTTTCGATCTATTCACCTGCCCATCCACAATTCACCGCCTCGGAAGCGCGCTCTAAAACATTTTTTGCCTTCTGCGGGATAGGCAATCCGGCCGCATTCATTGCGGATCTGCGCGATTGGGGTTTTCAAATTGCCGGCCATAGATTTTTTCCCGACCATCATCGCTTTTCCGAATCCGATATCGCGGAGATTGAGAAACAAGCCAGGAAGTTAGGTGCCACCGCTCTCATTTGCACGGAGAAGGATGAATTTAATTTGACGGAACCTCCTCCATCGATGGATCTATGGATCTGCTCCATTTCGCTGCACGTGGACAAAGCAGGTGATTTCTGGCAAGCCCTTATGGAGAAAGCGCAATCCCGCATTGGCAATTCGCAGTGAGCATCCGACGATGTTGGCGGCGAAAAAATATGCGCGGATTGGCACGTTCACTGAGGCTGTGATACGTTCCGTCCTGTTGATGGGAAGTCGCGTATTCATTCCAGGTTTTGGGGAGATGTATTGAACACTGGGCCAAGAAAAACCAAGCGGCATTCGAGCGCCGCAGCTCGAGCCGCCGGGCGCGCTACGGATGCCAGTGTAGACCTTACGCGCCTGCTCGACATCGTGGCTTCATTCCCGCAGCAGACGATTTGCCTGGTGGGAGATTTTGTGCTCGACGAATTTGTCTCCGGTGAAATCTCGCGTATCTCGCGCGAGGCTCCCGTGCTGATTCTGCGGCATCGCCGCACCGAGGCTTATCCCGGCGGCGCCGCCAATGCAGTAAACAACCTCGCGGATCTTGGCGCGCGCGTTTTGCCCGTCGGCGTACTGGGCGAAGACGAAGGCGGCAAGGCCTTGTTGGATTATTTCCGTCGAAAGCGAGTGAACGTATCGGGAATCCTTCGCACCCGCGACTGGGTGACTTGCACGAAAACGCGTTATCTCGCTGGATGGACGCATACCACCGAGCAACAAGTTCTTCGTGTGGACCGCGAGCCTCGGGAAGAGCTGTCGGTGCGTATCCAGGATTCGGTTGAGCGCAAAGCTCGCCAGGCTGCGAGCCGCGCAGACGCGGTTCTCATTTCTGACTATGGTCTTGGAGCCGCGTCGCCGGCCCTCGTCCGCAAGCTCAGCGCGAAATGTATGACGCTCGACTCACGCTATCGATTGCTGGACTATCGCGATGCCGGAATTACGGCCGCAACGCCGAATGAACCCGAACTCGAAGCGGCTTATCACGTGGCCATCGGCACCGACGCGCGAAGGCTGGAAGAATTGGGCGCCCGCGCGTTGTCTGATCTGCGTCTCCAAGCACTTCTAGTTACGCGCGGCAAGGATGGCATGGCCGTCTTCGAAAGCGTCGCTGGAAGGGGACCACGCTCCCGCAACATTCCAATCTACGGTCCGGACACTCCTGTGGACGTTACCGGTGCGGGCGATACGGTCATCGCGGTTTTTACGCTGGCACTTGCAGCGGGCGCTTCCTACCTGGAAGCGGCTCATCTCGCGAATTATGCCGGCGGAATCGTGGTGATGAAGCGTCGAACTGCAACTGTTACCCGCGCGGAACTCGAAGCCGTGTTGCGTCGCGAAGCCACAACCCAGCGCTGAACACTTTTATGGACACCCGCGAAAAAATACTTTCACGCGAAGGTCTTCACGACGTGCTCGACGAGCATCGCCGTGCCGGCCGCAAAGTCGTGTTCGCCAATGGCGTTTTCGACTTGCTGCACGTGGGACACGTGCGTTATTTACAAGCTGCGCGCGAAGAAGGCGACTTGCTTGTGGTGGGCTTGAATTCCGATGCCAGCACTCGCACGTTGAAAGGCGCGGGCCGTCCTATCTTGACCGAACGCGCGCGTGCTTCGCTCGTAGCGGCCGTGGCGGCGGTGGATTACGTTATAGTTTTCGACGAACTCGACGTCAATGCGCTGCTGCGCGAGTTTCAGCCTGATGTACACGCCAAAGGCACGGACTACACGGCCGATACCGTTCCCGAACGTGATTTGGCGGCGCTGCTGGGAATCCGCGTGGCAATCGTTGGCGACCCCAAAAACCATTCCACGCGTGATTTTCTCGCCCGGCTGCGCCACGAGAAAGATGCCTGAGCAGCGATTGTCCCTCCCGCGGCTCGGATCGTTGGGTGCCATCGTCCACGCGCTGCCTGCCGCCTCGCCTGCGCCAAAGCCGCGATTTCGCGAAACGATTTACCTCCACCGCGCGTCTTACTCGCCTGCTATGCTTTTGACCACAGCGCACCAGGTTGTTGACGCAATCGAGCGTCGCCTGAGGCTTCGTTCGTGAGCGAGCCAAGAAAATTCTGGATGCGCTGGCGCGTGCGCATTGGCTATCCCGTGGCGGTTCTCTATTGGCTGCTAGCCACGCCGACGCGCCATTGGATTGCAATCGGCGCGGCCGTCGCCGCCCTCGGATTGCTCGTTCGAGCAGCAGCCTCCGGGGAATTGCGCAAGAATCAGGAACTGGCGACGTCCGGCATTTACTCTCGCACGCGAAATCCGCTCTACCTTGGCAGTGCGATTCTCGCCGTCGGATTCATTATTGCCGGACATTCCCTGTGGGCCGGGCTGCTCGTCGCTCTCTACTTTTCCGTTTTTTATTATGCTGTGATGCGCAACGAAGAAGACGATCTGCGCGCAAAATTTGGCGTTGCATTCCAACAGTATTCCTCGAGCGTGCCGCTTTTCTTCCCGAAAGTTTTTAGCACGGCGAGGCTTCCGTCGGAAAGCGAGCCCAAAAAGACTTTTTCGTGGCAACAATTCAGGCGTAACCGCGAATACAAAGCGCTGATCGGAACGATCGGCGCTCTTGCCATCGTATGGCTGCGGATGTGGTTGAGAGAACGCTACGGGTATTAGATTTGCCTTTACTGCAGGCGGTAGATGGCGTGCATCACGCGCTGGAACTTGGGCCTATACAGCAAATCAAATGCGCGCTCTTTGCCGGGAAACATTTCCAGCGCCACTCTGCGCGTTGCCGCAATCATACCCGAGGCTTCTTCCGGAGTTAAATCGCCCGCTGCAATCGATTCCAGGGTTAGCTGGACCAAAATGCGCAGTCGCCGAATACGCCTGCTTTCGTCGTCGATTTGCGCCTGCGTGGGCTGGCAAACCGGGCTGTTTTCAGTGGGTTCCATGACGGGCCTTGAAGAATCCTTCTAAGCCTCATTATGAGCTTGGCTCCGAAAGCGCGCAATAGTACTGTGGACCAGTGTTCTTGGATATTTTCCGAGGAATTTAAATGACCGATCATTCATCGCACAAACCGGCACAGGATTCATCGCAAGAGCGTGTTGTAGTTGCTTATACTGCCGCCACAACCGCGGAAGCCATGGTCGTTCGCGGACTTCTTGAAAGCGCTGGCATCAGTTCGCCCGGTTCTTCTTCGAACGATCCTTTTCCGCTGCGCGAGTCGCCTGAAGGAACTCACGGCGTCGAAGTCTACGTCCTCGAGCCGCGTGCGGAAGAAGCGCGGAAGCTTATCGCGGAATACCAGAAGGGCAATCAGTCCTCCGCCGAATTCGGCGAGTAGCGCGACTGAATACCTGAAATTCCAAAGATACGCAGTGGTCAGCGCGGATGCGATTCCGCGAATGTGTGCACATCAAGAGTACTTCCATCCGTCAGCGCGGTAACTTCGCCATCGCGATCGGTGCGCAAAAACCGCACGCCGGCCCGCGCGTAACGCGCGACGACATCCTCCGCCGGATGTCCAAACTGATTTCCTTCTCCGACCGAAACCACCGCTATGCGGGGAGCCACCGCCGCGACGAATGATTCGATCGAGGAAGTCTTGCTGCCGTGGTGCGGGACCTTCAGGAAATCCGCGGCGATCGGTGAATGATCGTTTACCAACGCGGCCTCGACTTTTTTTTCGATGTCACCTGGAAGCAAAAAGCTCACCGCGTCATCCCTCAGCCTCATCACCAGCGAGTTGTCATTGGATGCTTGCGGCACGGCGGAAATATCCTCGGGCCAAAGCACATCCCCTTCAATTCCGCCGCACTGGAAATCGCTCCCGCGTTGCTTTTCGACGATTGCAACTCCGCGAGAGCGCGCCTCCGCGAGCAGCGCCTTGAATGCAGAAGTCTCCTCATCGCGTCCGATCCACAATTCTCCGACACGGAAATTCTGGAGCACGCTGCGAAGACCGTCGAGATGATCGTGGTGCGCGTGCGTAAGCGCCACCACATCGAGACTCTTGATTCCACGCGACCACAGGTATGGCGAAACGACTTCTTCGCCCACGTCTGTCCCTGAGTGATATCCGCCGATGGATTCCGATCCCGCCTGTGCGCCTCCGTCGACCAACATCGTTCCGCCGTTGGGAAACGCGACGAAAATCGAATCGCCCTGGCCAACATCCAGGACATCCACTTCGAGTTTTCCGCGCTCAAGATTCGGCGTGAACGGATGCGACGCCACCAGCAACGTTAACGAAGCTAGAGCAAGGGCCGAAGCCCATTCCACGGGCCGAATGGGTGGAGACAACTTTCGCCAGACACTGCGGTTCAATCGGCGCGCCGCTACGTCTCGCGCGCACATCACAAGACAAAAGAATGCGATAAAGAAAGCAATCGCTAGCCACATCGGCGGTCCGGGAATTCGATACGACAACCGCGGCCAATGGCCAAACCACGTGACGGTTGAAAGCAGAAGCGCGGCACAAAGACCAAGCGCCTTCGCAAGCAGCAGCGCAAGACGCGCCCACACGAACGATGCGAGCAGCGTCGCAAATCCAAGAGGAACAATAATTGCCGTAAGCAGCACGGCGGGAATATTACTCAGAGGCCCTGCAAGGCTCACGCGATGAAAATCCTGCGCCAGTAGCGGAAGCATCCCCCACTGAATCACAACCGAAAGCAGCACGATGTCCCACAATCGTAAGCCGACGATGACCGGCACCGAAAGTAGGTCGGTCGCGCGCGAAGCGATTCGCCGAGGCAGCCTCGCCGACAACCAGTTCGACATCGCGCGCAGATCAATGCGAAACTGCGTCACCTTCGGCGGATATGCTCCGTCGCGTGTAACATCTCCCAGGTGCCGCAAACCCGCGCGATACGGCGCGCTGCTCCGTTCCATCCAAGGCAACGCAAGAGCCGCGATAACTCCAGCAGCGAGAAAAGAAAGTTGGAAACTCGAATCGGTGAGCGATGAAGGCTTCCAGAGCAGAATTGCCAACGCTGCCACCGAAATCGTGTTGAGTAATTCAACAGAACGAAATAGCGGGCGCGCGCATAAATAGAATGCCGCAATCAACGCAGCGCGGAGAATTGGCGGGCGATCCTGCACGATCCCAACGTACGCGGCAAGCGCCGCGACTGTTATCAATGCAGTCGCGATCGACGGCAATCGCAAACGCCGGCCAAGCCAGTACAGAAAAACGACCAAAGCCCCCACGTGCAGCCCCGCAACCACCAATACGTGATAGGCCGCCGTCTTCTGGAACGCAAGCACCACGTCGGAATCGACGAAGCTGCGGTCGCCCAGCAACATCGCGCGAAGCACAGCCGCACGCTCCGGTTGATCCGCGAATAGGGAATCGACGCGCGCCAGAAGATTGCCGCGCGCTCTGGCCAGCCGCTGCTGCAACGTGGGCGATGGTCGGTCGATTACCTGTAGCAATTCGCCGCTGCGCAGCGAGCCAACGGCATCAATCTTTTGCCGCGCTAGGAATCCGTGAACGTCGAATGCACCCGGATCCAGATAATTGCGCGGCGGCCGCGCCTTCACCAGGGCTTCCACGCGGTCGCCCGCGCGCAGACCTTGCAAAGGCTCCGTCGCGCGCGGCCCGGAGTAAAAATTCACGCGCAAGCCGCCAGTCGTGGGGAGCACAACGCCCGCGGATTCCACATTCTCCAAATCTATTTCGTAGCGAAGTCCCCAGGGCAGCTTCAGTGGATCTTCGCGTAGTCGCCCGCGCCAGCGCAGCGGAACGCTCGTATCAACGGTGTCACTGGCGATCAGCCGGGAAATGTGATTCGCAGGAACGGAGGCGCGCTCCACTCCAATTGCCAGCCCTCCGAGCGCAACCCACGCGATCAATGCAAGACACCAGGCGAATGCCGCTCGCCTTCGCCAAATCAAAATCACACCCGCGCCAATTGCCACAGTCGCAGCTGCAAACCAGACCTTCGGCGATGTCTGCCATCGGCTGGCGATGCCAATACCTGCGGCGAAGGCCGACGCGATCCACAGCGCAGGCAGTTTAATTCGCGTCGGCGCAAACGCACGACCGTCTCCATGTGAAATGTCTGCGGGAAAAGATCGAACATATGGATTTCACTGCATTCGTAACCCGCCTCCGCCAGCACGGCAAGATCGCGCGCCAGAGTGGGCGGTTCGCAAGAAACATATGTGATGCGCGCAGGCTGCAGTCGTCCCAGGCGTTTCGCCGCATCCGGCGCCAACCCGTCACGCGGCGGGTCGAGAACCACAAACTCCGGACGTTCCTTGTTCCGCTCCAGAAATCGTTCGACATCAGCGGTCCGAACTTCGATCGTGCTTTGCCCGCGCATGTTGACCTCAAGGTCGCGCGCAGCCGCGGGATTCGATTCGACGGCGATCACCCGTGCAAAGCGTTTCGCCAGCGGAATGGAAAACAACCCCACGCCGGCGAACAAGTCGAGAGCCAGCCGGCCATTTTCCTCATCGCACACCGTTCGCACCAGATCGTCAACGAGAAAGCGGTTAACTTGAAAAAAGGAAAAGTGGCCCACGCGATATTTCGTGCCCGCAGTTTCGGTCTCCACGAATCCCGGGCCGAACAATTCCATGCGGTCGTGGCTGGGATCGTGGAATAGAACGCTGACGGCCTCCGGCACAATGCGGCGAATCGTCTCGGCGTGCTCGGTGGCCCGCGAAGGAAACCCGGCGAAAATGGCGGTGAGCAAAAGCTTTGGCTCGACCTCAGCCGCCCCTTCGCTCCCACTTTCGTTACTGAAAGCTTCGATCTCGCGAAGTTCTCGCGGAAGCGCGCCGGATGCCAAGGCCTGTCGTAGCCCGAGCAATGTTTTCAAAAGAAGTGGTGACAGAATCGCGCACTCCTCCACCGCGCATAGCGCCGTGGAGTTCGCGCGAAAGTATCCGATATCGAGTTTCACAACGGTCTTGCCGACCGCTTCCGAGTTCGCCTGAGTTAAGCCACTCGTTGACTCCAACGGCGGTCGAATTTTCCACTGCGCTCGATTGCGATAGCCCCAGGGCGGTGAAGCATGCGTTTTAATCTCGCCAGTCCAGTCGATTCGGCCGATGCGCCGAAGCGTTTCGCGCAGAATGTCCGCCTTGTATTGCGCCTGGGCTTCGTAAGGGATGTGCTGGTAATTGCATCCGCCGCAAACGCCGAAATGCGGACACGGTGGCGTCGTGCGTTGCGGGGAAGCTGCCAGCAATTTGTCCACACGCGCGCGAACGAATTTCTTTTTCTGCTCGACGGGTGACACGGCGACGCGCTCCGCCGGCAGAACGAACGGAACAAATACGGTGGACCCTTCGTGATGCGCCAGGCCATCGCCACCGTAGATCAGCTTTTCGATTGTGACGTCCATTGGCGGCATGAAAGTTGAGTGCAGGCTCTGCACGGGGCGCGGAGGGTTGCTCCGCATTACGTCAGGTAAAATAAACTCAGGCGCGGCACATTCAAATGTTCGAAGAGCCGCTTCTGTATGTATTGCCGCTCGAGCTGCGCTAACTGTTCCGCGGACATCTTACGCCGGTAAGGCGCCAGCGAGCGATCCATTTCGCGCCGCACGGAAAGCAGCGCCTCTTCATCCGCATCCGCGGAAAGCGCAGCCGATAATTTCTCTTCGAGCACGGTCATCCGCCGTTCGAGATCCTCGAGATCGAGCGTGCCCGGGGAATCGAGCAATGGCAAAGCTTCTTCCAGACGTTTGGCAATTTCGTCAAAACGGGTTGCAAGCACGGGCACGGCAGTCCCCGCCTTTTCCGCAATCTCGCGTTGTTTCGCCGACGCATCGCGCAGTCGCGCGACATTGCGTTGGAGATATTTGCGCAGTTCGTCGCGCGAAAAAGGCTCCGTGCCGGGCCGGGAAGATTTCACCTCCGGGCCAGCGCCCACCGCCGCTTCCGCCGCTTCCGCCGCTGCGTCCGCGACGGCGTCGACGCAGTAGGCGAGGCTTTTCAATTGGCGTCCACCTGCCGCACGACGGGAGCGCTGCCAACTCTCAAATGCCCGGTCGATTCCTTTCAGCACCGCCGCGAGAGGGATGCCGGCCTTCTGCCAGGTTTCCACGATGGCCCAATCCAGAGGCGATACCAGCAAATGTGCTCCGCGTTTGCGCCAAAAATAATCTTCAATTTCAGTGAAGTAATTGAAATAGTTGAAGGATTCCATCGCGCCGGGCTTCTGTGGTTATTTATTCTCGCATTACGAAATATTCTCAAAACGCTGCGACAAACTTAGTTCTTGGTGCGTGGCGCAGCGGAGGGGTGTTTTTGCGCGGAGCCTCGCTCCTTCGCGCCGTCCTGGTTCCGCTCCCAGATGATTCGCAGCCCTTCCAGTGTCAAAAATTCGTCAATGGTTTCGATGTGGCGGGATGCCGTGCCGATCAGCGCCGCTTGCCCGCCCGTCGCGATCACTTTTGTCTTTGCGCCCATGGCCTTCTTCATGCGCTCCAGAATGCCGTCAACCAGATCGGTATACCCGTAAAAAAGGCCGGCCTGCATGGACGCCGCCGTGTTCGTTCCGATGATTTGTCCCGGGTCTTTGATCTCCACGCGAAACAGTCTCGCCGCACGCGCGAACAGCGCTTCGGCCGAAATTCCAATGCCCGGCGCGAGCACTCCGCCCATGTATTCGCCCCGCGCCGAAACCGCGTCGAAGTTAATCGCCGTGCCGAAGTCCACGACGATGCACGGGCCGCCGTATTTCTCGAACGCCGCCACGCTATTTACAATGCGGTCCGCGCCTACCTCTTGCGGATTGTCGTAGTGCACTGGCATCCCCGTTTTAATTCCGGGTTCGACGAATAGAGCTTTCTTGTCGAAGTACCGTTCCGCCATGCCCGCCAGCGTGGAATTCAGCGGCGGCACAACCGAACTGATAATTACTCCGCCGATTTCGCGCGGATCGAGTCCCGCCAGCGTGAATAGTTCGCGGCTTAAAATGCCGTATTCGTCGATGGTCTGATCTCGTGCGGTCGTCAATCGCCAATGGGCCGCCAGCTGCGTGGTGCGGAAGACGCCCAGCACCGTATTCGTGTTGCCAACGTCGAGTGCAAGAAGCATTAGGAAGCCTCCGCGACGTCGCCGGATAGCACGCTTTCGATTCCGCCGCCGTCATCGCGCATCACGCGCAACACTCCGCTGGACTCCAGGCCGGCGGTCGTGCCGGTGAAAACTTCTATAGGAGTGGTAATACGCACACGTTTCCCCTGAAAATAGCTGGAGACTTCTGCGAAGCGGCGCAAGATCGGCCCAGCGCCTTCCGCGATAAATTGATTGTAGTAGCGGTCGAGGTGGCGCAGCAACCGAATCAGGACTTCGAGACGTGAATGAACTTTGCCCGTCTCTATGCGCAGCGACGTTGCAAAATCGGCGAGTTCCGCCGGCATTTTTGTCTGATTGACGTTGATGCCGATTCCGATCACCGCGTAGTGCATGCGGTCCGGTTCGGCGTGCATCTCCGTGAGGATGCCGGAGAACTTCCGGCCCCGCACGAGCAAATCATTTGGCCAGCGAATGTCGGGAAGAACATCAAGCTCTTCGGCTGCGGCGTCCCGCGCGGCGAGGCCCGCCACTAGCGTGAGCAGGGGAGCGTGCGCCGGAGAAATCGGCGGGCGCATCAAAATGCTGCAATGGATTCCCGCCGATTTTTCTGAAATCCATTTGCGGCCCGCCCGGCCGCGTCCCGCAGTTTGTTCTTCCGCCAGCACCAGCGCGCCGTGCGGTTCGCCTTGTTCGCCGAGTTGCATTGCCACGGTATTGGTCGAGTCAATTTTGAAGAAGTGATAGATACGGCGTGCGAACGGAGTGCCGAATAGCCGTCGGCTCAGAAGCTGCGGGACAAGAATGTCCGGCGCGCGCTCGATATGATAGCCAGTCCGCGCATGACCCTTCACGCGAACTCCCAATTCGCGCATCTTTTGTACCCAGCGCCAAACCTGCTGCCGTGTCACGCCGATCTCTTTGGCAATCTTTTCGCCGCTGATCACGATTGTCGAATTCTCCGTGAGCAGCGTCAACAGTGCATCGATCCGCCGGTCTGTCGTTCCCGGCAAATTAGCCATTCGCTTGGTAGGCATAGGGAATCGGAAAGCATACTTGAGCGGGAGCCCGGCCACAAGCCGGACGGCGGCCGCGCCCGGGCCGACCGTAAATGCCGGTCATTCCAACAATCAGGAATTTGTGCTGCCATTTTCCAGAAAATGGCAAATAGGTTCCTATTGGATGCTCGATAACGACACGCGGTCCGCCATGTCTTTGCCAAGTCTTGTATTGTCCTAAGGTTACGGATGCCACATAGGGGCCACCCCAACCCGTTCGGTCGTCTAAGTGCAACTGCTATCTGTGTAGTTCTGTAACGCATCGATCACGCTCAAGCCAATCCGACCGAGGCATTCGCGCATATGAAATTTCGCTCGAGTTTCAATAGGTTAGCAAAACCGGCTCTCGAGTTCTGTATGGCACGGCAGCCCACTGCAGGTTTCGCTGCCAGACGACCCCTCATGGTTGAATTCCCTGGGAGAATTCCTATTCCGATAATTTCCCGCAACGCGGTACTGTTGGTTCTCACAGCGCTCTTGATGTCGTTGCCTTCGTCCGCGCAAACAAGCATCCTCACGCAGCATTATGATACTGCTCGAACGGGCCAGAATACCGCGGAGACCGTCTTAAACCCGACGAATGTGAACTCGACGACTTTCGGGAAATTATTTTCGCTGACTGTCGATGGTTATGTGTACGCTCAACCTTTGTACGTTCCCGCTCTCGCGATTCCGGGAAACGGAACTCACAACGTTTTGTACGTTGCTACCGAGCATGACAGTTTGTATGCATTCGACGCCGACACAGGTTCTCAGCTCTGGATGGTAAGCTTTCTCATCAACGGCGCGACCACACTTTCGACCAGCAACGTGGGCGGCACGCAGGACATTAATCCCGAAATAGGAATTACCGGCACGCCTACGATTGATCCCACCACGAATACACTCTATATAGTCGTGAACACATTAGAGGGCGGCAATATTATTTATCGGCTCCATGCTATCGATATCACCACGGGTGTGGAGAAATTGGGTGGTCCGGTATTCATGACTGCTTCGGTGGCAGGGACGGCTCCCGATGGCAATGGCTCTACGGTGCCATTGAACCCGCAGTGGGCGAATCAACGCCCTGGTCTTCTTCTGCTTAACGGGTTCATTTATATCGGGTTTTCCTCGCATGGAGACAATGGGCCTTGGCATGGCTGGCTCCTGGGCTACAACAAAACCACTTTGGCCCAAACCGGAGTGTGGTGCACTTCACCAAATGGGAAAGGCAACGGCATATGGGGAGCCGGTTCGGGAATTGCTGCCGACGCCGCCGGAAACATCTACGTTTCCACTGGAAACGGCGATGATACGGTCACGACGCCCGCGCCTCCTCCTTCTACAACAATCGACTACGGTGACAGTATCGTACGTGTAGGTCTGACGAATGGAGTTCCCGTTCCGACGGATTACTTCACTCCCTGGAATCAAGCCTCGCTGGACAGTGCCGATGAAGATCTGGGTTCGGGTGGAGTACTTGTGGTGCCTGATCAAACGACGGCGCCTTTTGAGCATATTCTCATCCAGAGCGGGAAGCAGGGAGAAGTTTATGTAGTGAATCGCGACAAGATGACCAGCGATGGCAGCCACTACTGCAATGGCTGCACCAGCGATCCCGAAATTATCCAGTCTATATCAAGCGGTGCCGGACTTTGGAGTATGCCGGCATATTGGAACAGTCAGATTTATCTGTGGGGAAATGGCGGACACCTGGAAGCCTATTCGCTCACCAATGACATGCTTTCTCAATCTCCCACTTCAAAATCGGCCGAGTCAAGCAATTTCCCCGGTTCTACTCCGGTAGTGTCGTCCAACGGGACAGGCAATGGAATTGTCTGGGCCGTGGAAACCGATGCATACACTTCCAGCGGCCCTGCAATTCTTCGCGCATATAACGCGACCAATGTTTCCAACCTTCTGTACGGGTCCAATCTAACTAGCGGGCGAGATACACTCGGACCTGCAGTGAAGTTTGTGGTGCCGGTCGTCACGAACGGAAAAGTGTATGTAGGCACGCAAAAACAAGTGAATGTCTTCGGATTGTTAAGCGGAGAATCTCAAGCTGTCGCGCCCGTGTTTAGGCCGGCTGGTGGGTCTTATGGCGCTGGGCTCCAGGTGACGATGAGCAGTACAAGCCCGAGCGCCTCTATTTATTACACTACCGATGGCAGTACTCCTACGGGTGGCTCGACTCTTTACGCCGGCCCGTTGACCGTAACTGACACCACGACATTCAATGCCATCGCGATCAGCGAAGGCTTCCTTCAGAGTGCGGTGTTCACAGCGACTTATACGATTCAGGACCAAGCCGCGCCGCCTGATGTGTCGCCCTCGGCCGGCACTTACAGCTCGGCTCAATCTGTCCAACTTTCGGACACTTCCCCAACCCCGACCATCTATTACACAACCAACGGCACTATGCCGACGCACAGCTCAACTAAGTACACGGTGCCCATCTCCGTTACTTCGACCACAACGATTACGGCGATTGCATCCTCGCCAGGCCTGAACGACAGTCCAGCCGTTACCGCGACCTTTACGATCAATCCAAATGCGGCCACCATTAATTTCGGCATGGGGTTTTCAATGCCGGGCTGCATGAAATTTAACGGATCGACGGACCTTGATGATAGCCGCCTGCAATTGACGAACGCCGAACAGGATGAAGCTGGAAGCGCTTTCTGCACAACACCGATTAACATAACCAATTTCATAACAGATTTTACGTTCCAACTTTCCGACGCACAGGCCGATGGCATTACGTTCACGATTCAGAACTCTGCAGCGGGTGCCAGCGCGTTGGGGCCTGCCGGCGGTGGACTGGGGTATGGTCCGGACAGCACCGGTGGAACTCCCGGAATTTCCAACAGTGTGGCCGTCAAATACGACCTATATAACAACGAGGGAGAAGGCGACGACTCTACCGGACTCTATACGAACGGAGCGTCGCCCACGGTTCCTGCCACCGATATGACTTCATCCGGGGTGATTCTGAATAGCGGCGATACCATGTCCGTCCACATCACCTACGACGGGACGACCCTGGCTATGACGATCACTGACAGCACCGTGAACGCGACGTTCTCAACCAGCTGGCCGATCAATATTCCGCAGACCATCGGCGGAAACACTGCGTTTGTCGGTTTTACCGGCGGAACCGGTGGGGAAACGGCTAGCCAGAAAATAGAAACCTGGACCTTCGCATCCACGCCTCCGTCGCAATGGGTAATTCAATCCACTGCCGTATCGCCTAATGCTGCCCCGTATACCACTGCAGTTCCGGGATCGACAGCGCCGCTTGGCGAGCAAAACCTTTTCATCATTTTTGACACATCCAATCCGGGTGTGCTTGCCACTCTCGGTTCGCCCAATATTTTGAGTTCAACCGATTCGTTGGATTCAATTGACGGAGGTTTTGGCATGCCTCCCGGCTCCATCACTTTTCAGAATTGGTGCGATCCGAATAATCCGCTGATAGTGAACATCGTCGAGGAGGACTCGACCACCCAAACTTTCACTACAAATTCGAACTACGCTCCGTGCAACGGCACAGCGGACGGGACATTCACGTACACCGGTGCCGGGTGGACAGGTACCGGGGCAGGCGGGCCGGCAGCTTTTTCGATTTTTCAATACGGGACCTCCGACACCATGTCAGGGGATTACCAGGGAACATTTGATAACGGCTCGACGTTTGACGAAGGTGTGGTAGGGAATTCAGCCGTCAACATCACAGTTCAGAATAATTTCAGTGTTCAAGGTTCCGTCACGGTCGGTGCAAATAATCTTTGCGCGTCACAAACGGCGCCCCTAAGTCTTTCGCTCCAGGACCCCGCGGCCATTGCGAACGGCGTGGATCCTGCCGACAACGTAAGTTCGATCAGTTCCGGCGACGTGGTAGAAATTGCTGCAGCGAATAGCACCACCGGCGATCTTGTGTTTTTTGTTCTCACTGGAACGGGACCGGATGGAGTCGCGCAAGAGCCTGAAGGAACCATGTGGGCCACGGGAACCTACGTTAGCGGCCCCGCGTGTCCGGCAGGCACCGCATTTTACGATAAGCCCTTCAAGAAACTCCAAGCAAAGAGCGGTCCTCCTCACAGGCAGCGCTGGCTGCCAATTCGAGGTCATCACGGGACGAGCTGGGAAGCCAAAATTCAAAAAATAATCCGCGAAGCGCAAGGACGTCGATTGGAAACGACGCACCGCTTTGAATTCTTTTTTTGAGTGCAACGAGGAATTATCCTTCATCGGTTTCAGAGAGTTACCGTCGCACGGCCATCAGGAAGACGAATCCGTCAACGCTATAGGTGACTTTGCCGTTGCCCAGAGAGAAGGGCTGTGCAGTTTCAGCGCGGATTTTTCTGATGGCGACTAGCAGCTTTGGCAATTGCGAAGGATTATCTACTGGAACGTTGTGGGAGGGCAGCAGCAGGTGAAGCTGAGGCGCCAGCGCCGCGATTCGCTCGACGGAGCGAACGTATGCGTCGAGATCGGTTTCAGGACGGTAGAGCCAAATTGTTCCTGCGTAGAAACTATCTCCAGTAAATAGCAGTCCATTTTTGCGGTCCAGCAGGCAAATTGCATCCGGCGTATGTCCTGGCGTCGAGACTATTTGAAGGACTCGGCCGCCGAGATCGACTGTGTCGCCGTCGTGAATCCAGTGAGTAATTTGAAATGGGCGCGTGGCATAAGACTTCGCGTCAAATTCTGCGGGCAACGCGCCGCAGACCGATCCGGGAGCAAGCTCCGCCTGCGCATCGGCGCTCGATCCCTTCGCGTTGGCGCGTGTGAAGTCCGTATCCATGCCATAGATTTCGTCGAACTCCCAGTTGTCTCCAACATGGTCGTTGTGCGTATGCGAATTCAGCACGGCGATTGGCAAAGACGTCAGCGGCGTGACCACGCGCTTGATGTCGCCAATGCCCAGGCCGGTATCGAACAGAACTGCGCGTTTGTCGCCAAGTATCAGAAAGGAGATCGCTTCCTCGAATTGATGCGGCTCGTAAATCGCAAACACTCCCGGCGCGACTTTGTAGACTTCGAACCAGGGATCGGCTGACTGCACGCGTTCAAGATCTTTGTATCGCGGGCGGGGGAGCTGCTTGCACCAGTCGGGCGTTACGTTGCTATTCGAGGACTGCGCGCCCACAGGTGTTGCAGCGGTAGTTATCGCGATAAGCGCGATAGCGATATAACTGAAATTCGTTGCCCTGCGCGTTCCCATGGAAGCGGGATTATAGCGCGGATTTCGATTTTGGCTTCCTGGCATACAGCATACGAAGATAGAAGTGTGGGACGAACGACCAGAGCGCGCTTATTCAATCTGCTTGAGGCGGTCTAGGAGCTTTTGATGTTCGATTTCGCGCGATGCCAGGGTGGTGCGCAGGTCGTCCACGATTTTGGCGGGGGCCTTGCTGATGAATGTTTCGTCGCCGAGGCGTGCCTGCTTGGATGCGACGTCTTTCGCCAGGCGGTCGATCTCTTTTCGTAGGCGCGAAAGCTCGACGTCTTTGTCTACTGCTTCACCGTAGGCGATACGCAAGTCGAATTGCGAGGTGGAACGGACGGCGGCACCCGCGCCATCGAGACGGCTGGAAGAAATCTTCAGCACTGAAAGACTTGCCAGCCGGGTGAGAGGTTCAACATTTTGTTCAGCGAGGTTACGAATCGACGAATCGCTGCTGGAAAAATCCGCTGGGACTTTTCGCTTCTGATCGATTTTCATTTCCGCGCGGATGTTTCGCGCCGCCGTAATGATTTCCTGCAATGTCGCAATTTGTTTGTCCGCTGCCGGGTCAGTCCAATTTGCGCGCGGCTCAGGGAACTTGGCGAGCGCTATAGAGCGAGCGCCTTCAGGCTGCGGCAATCGGTGCCACAGTTCTTCGGTGAGAAAAGGCATTACCGGATGCAGCAGGCGAAGCGCAGCTTCCAGTGCGGCAAAAATATTCCGCCAGGCGGCGACTGACACTTCGCGGTCGGCGGACGATAATTGCGGCTTCACCCACTCGATGTACCAATCGCAGAAATCGCCCCAGAAGAAATGGTAGATAGTCTGGCAGGCTTCGTGAAAACGAAAATCCTGCAATGCGGCGCTGACCTCCGCAGATACGGCGGAAAGGCGCGAAAAAATCCAGCGGTGAATTAGGCCATCTTCGCCGGGGATCGCGTAGGGTGCTTGGGCGCGAATTTCGGGGGCGGCTAGTTCTTCGAGCGTGATGCCGGCCGAGGCTTCGGCTTTCTCCAGATTCATAAAAAGGAAGCGGGCGGCGTTCCAGATTTTGTTGGCGAAGGCGCGCGCACCGAGGATGCGGTCTTCGCTGAGGATGATGTCGGTTCCGGGGGCAGCCATGCTGGCTAGCATGTAGCGCAGGGCGTCGGTGCCGAATTTTTCTGTCAGCCCGAGTGGGTCAACTCCCGTGCCGTTGGTCTTGGACATCTTTGCGCCTTCGGCCGTGCGCACGAGCGAATGAAGGTAGAGACGGCGGAAGGGGATTCGCTCTTTGGGCCCTGCGCCCTGCATCAACTGCAGGCCCATCATGATCATCCGTGCGTCCCAGAAAAACAAAATATCGTAGCCGCTGATCAGCAGGCTGGTGGGGTAATACGTGCGCAGGTCTTCGGTGTCGTCGGGCCAGCCGAGGGTGGAAAAAGGCCAGAGCGCGGAGCTGAACCAGGTGTCCAGGACGTCTTTGTCCTGAGTGAGCTTCGCGTTGCCGCACTTCGGGCATTTTGTAGGTGGGCTGGCAGCGCGGGCGTGGCCTTCGACGATCTCGACGCGCGAGTCGAGCGCGGGAACCATTTCTTTGCACTCGGCACAATGCCAGATGGGAATGCGATGGCCCCACCAAAGCTGGCGAGAGATGCACCAGTCGCGAATATTTTCGAACCATTGCAGCAAAATGGTGCGCTGGTTGTCCGGAACAACTTCGATCAAGCCGTTGATGACAACTTGTGCGGCGGGCTCGGCGAGCGGCTTCATTTTCATGAACCATTGCGTGGAAACGCGCGGTTCGACGATGGCTTTGCAGCGGTCACAGGTGCCGACGGAATGAGTGTGCTCGGCAATTTTTTCAAGCAAGTCTAATTTTTCAAGGTCGGCAATGATTCGCGCTCGCGCGATGAAACGTTCGAGCCAGGCGTATGGGCCGGCCGCTTCGTTCATGTGCCCGTCGTCGGTCATCACGTCGATTTGCGGAAGGTTGTGGCGCTTGCCGGTCTCGAAGTCGTTCGGATCGTGCGCCGGAGTGATTTTCACCGCGCCGGTGCCGAATTCGCGGTCCACCGAAGTGTCCGCGATTATTGGAATTTCGCGATTCGCGAGCGGCAACAAAACCTTCTTGCCAATAAGGCGCTGGTAGCGCTCGTCGTCCGGGTGCACGGCGACCGCGGTATCGCCCAACATCGTTTCCGGGCGCGTGGTCGCAACGACAACCTGCTCTTTCGTTCCGGCGACGGGGTAGCGGATGTACCAGAGACTGCCGACGCGCTCATTGTGAACCACCTCTAGATCGCTGATGGCCGTCAGGCAGCGCGGGCACCAGTTGACCATATAACGTCCGCGATAAATTAGGCCTTCACGATAAAGGCGCAGAAAAGCCTCAAGCACGGCGCGGTAGAGCGCGGGTTCGAGGGTGAAACGCTCGCGCGTCCAATCGCAAGAAGCACCGAGGCGGATCATCTGTTCCTTGATTACGCCGCCGCTCTCCGCTTTCCATTTCCAGACTCGGCGCTCAAATTCTTCGCGGCCCAAATCCTGCCGCTTGATTCCTTCCTTGTCGAGCATGCGCTCGACGACGAATTGCGTGGCGATTCCGGCGTGGTCCATGCCCGGGAGCCAAAGCGTGCGTTCGCCGCGCATGCGATGCCAGCGCACGAGCATGTCGATCTGCGTGTGCTCCAGCATGTGACCGATGTGTATCGAGCCGGTGACGTTGGGCGGCGGAAGCGCAATCGAGAACGTCCGTCCGCTGCCATCGCCGGAGTTTTCCGCGCGAAACAATTTCTCGTCAAACCAGGCTTTGGCCCAGCGTTCTTCGATTTCCCGCGGCTCGTACGCCTTTGGTATTTCTTTCGGCATTGCTTCCCTAAAGATGACCTCGCATATTCAATTCCAGGCCGCCACGGTCTCCCGTGTGTGGAGAGCGACCATGGCCTGCCAAATAGCGCGCAACGAATCTTCAATATTAGGGGCGGATGCTTCGTGCGTCAAATGACACCGTAAATTCATCAGCGAGTCTTCGTCCAAAGGCGATGAGGGTGTTAAGATTCCCACCCCGAAAGAACGGGACTAAATGGACAAGAAGAACTTCCTGTTCGTATCTTTAACCGGCCTGATCAGCGATATCGCCTGGCAAATCTCGAAAGAGGGCCACGAGGTACGCTATTTCATTGCCGACAAAAAAGAACGCGATATCGCCGACGGCTTCGTGGCCAAGTCGAAAGACTGGGAAAAGGACAAAGACTGGGCGGACATCATCATTTTCGACGACACGCTGGGCCAGGGCGAAAAAGCGCAGGCGCTGCGCAAGGAGGAGAAACTTGTAATCGGGGGCACGGCGTACAGTGACAAGCTCGAAGACGACCGTTCGTTCGGCCAGGAAGAGCTAAAAAAAGCCGGAGTGAACATCATTCCGTACGGCGAATTCGAATCCTTCGATGACGCCATCGAGCACGTTACCCAGAATCCCAGCCGCTACGTTATCAAGCCGAGCGGCGAAGCGCAGAACGTCAAGCGCCGCCTGTTCGTCGGCGAAGAAGATGATGGCCAGGACGTGATCCGGATGTTGGAAGCTTACAAAAAAGCCTTCGCGGACGAAATTAAGGTCTTTCAGTTACAGCGCCGCATGATCGGCGTGGAAGTCGCTGTCGGCGCTTTTTTCAATGGCAAAGCTTTCATCTATCCCATCAACATCAATTTCGAGCATAAGAAACTTTTTCCCGGTGATATCGGGCCTCCCACTGGTGAGATGGGAACCTCCATGTTCTGGAGTGGTGCGAACCATCTCTTCAATCAGACGCTTTTGAAAATGGAGCCCAAGCTCGCCGAAGAAGGCTACGTAGGCTACATCGACGTGAACTGCATCGTGAATAACAACGGCATCTATCCGCTGGAGTTCACGGCGCGCTTCGGCTATCCCACGATCAGCATCCAGCAGGCCGGAATGATCACCCCAATCGGCCAATTCTTTTGGGATCTTGCGAGCGGCCTGGATCCGAAACTCAAAGTCCGCAGCGGGTTTCAGATCGGCGTCCGGATCGTAGTTCCGCCGTTTCCTTTCGATGACGACGAGACTTTCGATGCATTCTCCAAAAATTCCGCAATCGTGTTCAAGAAGCCGCCCGCCGACGAAACCCACATCGAGGACGTCAAACAGCTTAACGGCCAGTGGCTCATCGCCGGAACTTCCGGCGTCATCCTCATCATCGTCGGCACCGGCCAGACGATGAAGCAGGCCAAGGCGCAGGTGTACTCGCGCATCAAAAACGTTTTGATTCCTAACATGTACTACCGCACAGACATCGGAGACCGTTGGGAAGAAGACAGCGACCGCCTGCATAACTGGGGCTACCTCCGCTAGCAAGAACCAAGCTTCCGTCGAGCCGGCTGACGTAACCGGAGTTATCCCCAACTAATTAAAGTTATAGCCAAATTCCCAGAGCAACTGGTGGTTGCCGTTGGTTACGCCGGCGTTTCCGATTTGATAGGCCGCGTAAAATGTGAGTTTGGAACTGAGCTTTATGATCGCGCCGGGATTCACGTAGCCCGCGGAGTTATTCCCGGTGTACCACTCGGCTGCGAGCGTGAAGCGTTTGTTGAGGATTTGTTCGAAGGTGAACTGCCCGCCGGCGCGGTTGGCTTTGGCGACGACGTTGCGCGTAAAGTCGTACGCGCCCGCGGTGATGCGCGTGCCGTGCTTCCACTCTTTGGCGAGCGTGGCGTAGCCATAATTCCCCGCGTTGTAGGTCCGCAGGTATGCGGGAAAAAACAGATCGTCTCCAACAAAAAAAGACCATCCTGACGTCTCGGCTTTCCAAACCCGCCATTTCACCGTCGGAGAAATTTCGTATTGTTCCAAAGTGGGGGCGCTGAGCCCGTCGAAGTTCACCCCCACTTCGATTCCGTGCCCGATGCCAACCACCACACGAGGAGTAAATGTGGCGAAAAGATTCACTGGGCGGACCGTGCCGTCCAGTTCGCCGTACACTTTTCTGTTGTCCAGGATGTCAGCGCTGGGGACGTCAAAAACGGTTTCTTGGGCGTAGGCGCTGCGTAATGGAAAGACGGTCAGGAAAAGCAGCAGAAACTTAAAGGATTTAATGGAACGTGGCCGGCGCAAGGTGCATCAGGATAACGTACACATCCACCACCGCCCTACAGTTTTGCAGAGCGAAATCCGCGGTTTGGCAAACCTCGCCTGGGAATTCTCACAGAGGGGAAGACTGGCGCCGAGCTCGGTTTACCTGTCTTTTTTCGTAAGTTCGCTGTGAACGAGACTTTCGACTAGCGGTTTCACGCCTTGCGAAAAGAGATCTTGAAGTTGAGGGCGAAGTTTATCCAGGACTTTCTGCACTAGCGCATCCACCGCTTCCGCACTAGGTTCACTCGGCGTGGTGTCCACTTGTACCCGAGGCGGCATAAGGAAAGCGATCCCGGAAAGGGCTTCCCGATTCGGCGGCGGCAGAGTCGGAATGCGTTCGCTGAATTCTTCCACCGCAGGCTCTGGTACTGCTGGTTCAAACACGGAAGGATCTAAATGCTCCAAATCCGAATCTGATTGCACGTTTTGCGCTTCCTCGGGAGCCGGAAGAAAATGCTGCGTTGGAGAAGACTCTTCCTGGTGCGGCGAATAGTCCGAAGGTTTGCTGTGATCCTCATCAACTAAGAGAGGTTCCGGGGCGCTACGGTCCGAGCCGTGTTCATCTCGCCGTTCGGAGTCTGCCGGCGCGACCATAAGCTTATTGTCGAAATCCGAAGGGCTGCTGGCTGTAGACGCAGGCGCGTGCTCTTCGGCTCGATTTTCCGCTTCTCGCGACTCGGACGGGAAGTGATAGGAGGGTTTAGCCGGTTCAGGCGCATCGGCAAAAAACCGATCTTCCGAATCCCAGTGAGAGCCGAACCGGGAACCGTGTCCGTGTGCTGTCTCGTCTTCCGATGTTTCTTCGGCGTGTCCAGCCGGCTCCGAGATACCGCTGTGATTGCCGGATGAGGCTTCCAAGTGGTTTTCGGCGTCCTTGGCCTTGGGTTCTGCATGTGAAGCGGCCGCTTCCGCCGAAGGCGCACTCAGGTTCGACATCCATCCGCCATTGGGATACTCGGACGGAGGCGGCGCCATCATGTCTATCCAATCATTAGCTCTTGCAGCGATGCTCGGACTCGGTTCCACTTTTTCAGCCGGTTTTGCTTCGGCGCGCGCTTCCTCTTTGACTACGGCCGCCGGCGCCACTTGGTCAGGAGTTGGATCCGGCAGCCACATCGCGTGAGAAGTGTGCGGCGCGTCTTGCACTTCGGATTCCGTGCCTATAATCGGTTCAGATAGTTCGTCCGCGGCGTGACCGTGCATCTCGGCTGGTTCATTTGCAAGTTCCGTGACCGGAAGCGCTTCGCCGGCGGATATCTCTTGCTCGTCAGATAGTCGCGAGCTTGGGATATGCCGCGGTGGAACATCCTTCTCGGAAGGAAAAGTATTTGAATTGACGTCGCTGCCAAAAGGATCGTGCGCATCCTGCGCAACGTTTTCCGGCACCTCGAAATCCGCAGCGTTGCGCCGCCAGTCGCTTACAGTTGCGACGTTATTGAATTCATCTTCCTCTTCAACATCAGCTTTTGCGACGGGAGCTTTCGCCGCCTTCGAAACTTTTGATTTTCGGGTATGCTCTTCTGCCTCTTCTTCACCTTCGTCGTCATCGCCGGTGAGGGCGCGTACGCCTTTTCCGAATCCATAAATCTGAGCGGCTTCCTCGGGCGTCGGCTCGGGGAAGTCAGGCAGGGGCTTGGGTTCGCTGCGAAGAGGAACTTCCATCACTTCCGGCGGCGGTGGAGGCTCGGCGATGATTTCTCTCTGTTTTGCGAGTTCCGCGGCAATCCGGGGATTCTTTTCCAATACCGACATCACCATCGCAATGAGCGGATCCGGTGGAACGAAGGGTTTCTTCAGAACGCCATCAGCGCCCACGCGCCGTGCCTCTTTTTCGTCTAGTGGATCGAAAGCGCCCACCAGCAGAATGACGGGGATATGCGCGTATCGCGTATCTTTCTTGATGAACTCGCAGACTTCGTAGCCATTGCGCACGGGCATGAACACATCCGCGAGCACAAGATCGGGGTTTACGTCGGGAAGGCGCCGGACGGCGGCTTCGCCGTTGCCCACAGCCACTACATCAACTCCGCGCTCTTCCAACGCCAGCACGACCATTTTCTGGATATTGGAATTGTCGTCTGCAACCAGAATTCTGGGCACTGTCTTCCCCTGGAGGCGAGCCCAGACGGCGACACGCCCACCCCTTTCATCTTGTATTGCAGCATCCCCAAACGCGGGCGTCAACAAACTCGAAGTACAGGCGTGCTTGAGTTGTTAGCAGGGAGTAAACAGGCGCTTACCAGGGAATAAGCTTCTTGATGCCCTTCTTTTTCTTGCTGGAGGACTCTTGCTTGGGATCAGCGCTGTCCGCCGCTTTAGGCTGTGCTCCCTGGGCTTGGGAGGATGCTGGGGCTCCTGTAGTAGGCGCGCTGCTGGCTGGCGGTGGCGCTGTGGAGGTGGATTCGGCAGCGCCTGTCCTGGATGAACCGGTGGCCGATCCTGGCGCGGTTGGCGGCGGTGGCATCGGGGGCCCGGAATTATCCGGCGCTGGTCTTGAATCGGGAGTAGGAGCGAGAACAGGAACCGCGCTCGAAGGCGCTAGAGCCGTGCCATTTATAGCGGGAGTCGCCGCTGGGGTGTCGGAGGCAGTGCTGGGGTCGTCTGGAGAAGTTATGATCTGCAGCCCCATGCTGGTGCCGGAAGTAGCGGGAGCTCCGACCGGCTGAGTCGTTGCGTCGACCGGTGCCGCTTCGTTCCCCGGATCGGTTACCGGCGCTTCGGCACTCGTCCCCGTGACGGTAAAAGACGGACCTTTTGCCCCGGACTTCAAAACGTCCGTTGCCGAAATTACATCGTTCGGCGGATTCATTTGTGGCTGTCCCAGCCTCGCAGCCGTTGAAACGTCAGGGTTGCCTTTGATCATCCCCATGGGGCGTTTGATTAAGAGGCTCTGATGGTGCTGCTCCGCCCACAATTGGTCGTTCTTCATTCGCTGGAGCGCCTCAGGATCAGGCGACGGAATAGGCAGGCCCAAGGATGTCAGGCGCGCCCGGGCATCGACGCCCCTCTTGGACAAAGGGTAGTCCTGAAGAATACGGTCATAGCATTTCGCGGCCAGATCACCCCAGTGATTTTTGTCGTCTTCGTTCTTCGAGACCAGCTTCGCGCGCGAATAAACGCTGCCGAGCATCCACAGCGCTTCATCGGTCTGGCTATAGAGCGGATAACGGTCCGTCACTTCCACCAGCCGAGCGGTCGCCGCGCGGTAATCCGCCTTCAAATAATAGTAACGAGCGACTTTAAATTCGCCATCGCCCAGAACCTCTTGTACGTCGCGCAGATATTGCTCCGCCTTGGGCACCAGAGGACTTTGCGGATACTTCAAGATGAATGCCTGGAATTCGTCTTCGGCGGCTTGCGCCTGCGTCGAGTCCCGGTCAGCCTTTTCCATCATGCGGTAATGCGCCATACCGACCTGCATTTGCGCGTAGGCGGCTTCGTCAAGGAAGGGGAAAAATGTGATGAAATCTTTGTACTCGGAAATGGCTTGCGTCGTACTCGAAGTGCCTCCCTCTTTGTAATACGAATCGGCGACCGAAAGTTTGGCCTTCGCTAGGTACTCGCTATCCGGATAGGTGTTGATCAGGGTTTGCAAGGCCAGGCGGCCTTCCGTGTAACGGGCAGCCTTCATGTCAACCAGCGCGCGATCGTAGAGCACCTTGTCAGGCTCTGACGAAGCGTCCGTAACTGGTTTCGCGTCTGGTTTTTTCTTAGCTTTTTTCGATGTGGCTTGGGACGCCTTCTTGGCCGGAGCTGTCTTGGGCGTCTGTGCCGTCTGCGGTGCGCCTTGCGCTGCCGGAGCCGTAACGGGTGCGCCTTGTGAGGATGGCGCTGTTTGTGGCGCGCCCTGATCGGATTGTTGCGCACTCGCGCTCGGGCACACCTGCAGGAAGAGAGAAGTACCCAGTATCAGAATTACCAGATAACGTGTTCGACTGAAGTTTGCTGCCATCACACCCTTGGAATCAGTTCTCGCTCTAATCAATCTTTAGCTAAATTCCTCAAACCTTGTGGCTCAAAGCTTCGGTGGCCAGCTTATGCAGCTGCCGTGTAGCTCCTGCTGGATCGCTCGCGTGAAAAATCGATGACCCCGCAACAAACGTATTTGCCCCGGCCTGGGCAAGCTCGGCAATGTTTCCCAGATCGACGCCCCCATCCACTTCGATCCGGAAGCCGGCATTATAACGCGTACGCCACTGGTTCAGTTGCCGAATTTTCTCCAGCGCGCCGCGAATGAATTTCTGGCCGCCGAATCCCGGGTTTACCGACATCACCAGCACCGTATCCAGCTTGTCTAGGACGTCGCTCAGCATCAGCACGGGAGTAGCGGGATTAATTACCGCACCCGCCTCCGCGCCGTGTTCGCGAATCATTGCCAGCGCGCGGTCCAGATGTACCGTGGCTTCTTGATGAACCAGCACGCGAGTGGCGCCCGCCCGCACAAAATCCTCGATGTATTCTTCGGGGCGTTCGATCATCAGATGCACATCAAGGGGCAAACGGGTTGCCTTGCGAATTGACTCGACCACCGGGATGCCGATGGAAATATTGGGGACAAAATGGCCATCCATCACGTCCACGTGAATCACATCCGCGCCGGCTTGTTCCACCGTGCGAATTTCTTCGCCCAGACGGGCAAAGTCAGAAGCCAGAATGGAAGGCGCGATCTCGATGCGTGCGTAGCTCATGCGATCACGCGGATTTTAACACAGCCCGGCCGCTGCTACTCGGCAAGCTGAAGCTCGATCGTGGTGCCCGAATCTAGCCGGGAGCCCCGCGCAGGGCTTTGTGATGCTACGGTGCCGTGCGGCGTGCCGGGAACGGGCGAAAATGTAAGCTTCGAAACTTTCAGTCCGGTTTCGGCTAATTTTGATTCCGCTTCCGCGAGAGAAAGTCCACTCATCTCCGGCATGACGTATGCCGCGGGCCTGGGCCCCAGCGAAACGAGCAAATCTATGTGCGGGCTTGTGAGATCAGAAGTGCCGGGCGCGGGCTCTTGCCGGATTACGGTGTCGTCTTGCCCCAACGGAAGATAGGCGCTAGAAATCTCTCCCAGCTGCAGCCCGCTACGTAGCAGCTCGATGCGCGCAGCTCGCAGGCTACGCTCCACGAGCACCGGAATTGTGGCTTTCTGAGGGCCGAGACTCAGCATCACATGCGCGTACTGTCCCGTCTTCACCCGCGAGCCCGGTGCAGGGCTTTGCCGCACCACCACATCGGCCGGAAGAGCATTGTAAATGCGGTCTTCCACTTTGATTCCCACTCCGCGTCCTTGCAAAGTCTGTTGTGCCTGCACTGCTTTCATCCCAACCACGTCGGGCATGGCGACCTCGCGGCCCTGGATTGCGAACCGCACCGCCATCAATGCGCTCAGGAACGCCACCGACGCCAGAATAAAAACGATCAGCGACATCCGAAACACCCACTGCAGGCGATCCCGCAACGTCATCGATTAGCTCCTCCGTTTGTAGAGCCTAACACGGCGGGCATGCCACGGCCCGCTGCTCTTTGCGCTGTATTGCTATCTTTCACCCTTTCCGTTTTTCTCCAGCAGCGCAGCGAAGAAGCCATCCGTTTGATACGCGCCGGGCTCCACGTGAAATTGCCCCATTTCATCGAACAAACTCCTTGCAACGACCCCGGAAGCGAGATGCGCGGATATGGAGCGCGCCCCTTCTTTCGCCGTCACACGGCTCGCGTCTGGAAATTCACGAAGCACCTCGGCTACCACGTCCTCGTTTTCTTCCACTTCGAGCGAGCAGGTGGAATACACCAGGCGCCCGCCCGGCGCAAGCTGCTTCAGCGCGGTAGCCAGCAGCGCGGACTGCAAATGATTGAGTTCGCGCAATTGTTCGGGTCTCAGCCGCCAGCGGATTTCGGGATGCCGCGCGAGCGTTCCAGTTCCCGAGCATGGCGCATCCACCAAAATGCGGTCAAACTCAATGGCAAAGGGAAGGGTCTTTGCCGCGTCCAGCTCGACGAGGCTTGTTTCGCGCAGATCGAGCCGCTTGAACTGTTCGCGCATTGCTCGCAGCCGGTGCGCGTGACGATCTGCGGCGACGATCAGCCCATTCTTTCCCGCGTTACGCGCGAGCGTTGGCGTCTTTCCTCCCGGCGCGGCACACAAATCAAGAGCTCGATTTCCCGGCTGCACATCGAGTAGCAATGGAATCGCTTGCGAAGCTTCGTCCTGAATTGAAATATCTCCCCGTTGGAACGCTTCTGTCCGAGTCGGGCTGCCGCCATTTACCGCAAACGCTCCGTTTAACAAAAGCCCGGACTCGAGGCGCAAGCCCGACTCTTGCAGGCCACTCAAAATATCGTCGCGACGCTTGGCGTTATGCACCGAACAGCTCAGCCGCGGTGTCCGGTTGTTCGCTCGCAGCAGGGAAGCCGTTTCCAGTTCTCCAAAGCGCGCGAGCCAGCGTTCAACCAGCCATGCCGGATGCGAATGCACGATTCCCAGCCGCTCGGCCGGCGGAATGCCCGCAGGCAGAAACTTTTCCGCCGGTTCTTTCGCTTCCGCTGTCGCCCGCCGCAGCACCGCGTTCACTAAGGAAGTCGCAGAAGTCTTTCGCGCGCGTTTTACCAGTTCCACCGACTCGTTCACCGCGGCTCGTGCCGGTATCCGCCCGAGGAATCGAAGCTGGTACAAACCCATCCGCAATGCGATTGCCACCGGCAAATCGAGCCGCGCGACGGATTTCTTCAGCGAGCGTTCGAGAAAAAAATCCAGAAGTCCGCGCCAGCGCAACACTCCGAGCGTAAGCTCCGTCGCGAGCGCTGCGTCATCCTGCCGCACGCGGTCGCCTAGTTCGCTGTGCAACACGTCGCTCGCGTACGCGCCTTCCGCCTCCACGCGCCGCAGTACTTCGTAAGCAATCTTCCTGGCAACGCTGACGGACATTTGTTTTTGTAGAATTAACTGCCGAACTGATCGACCGGTCTCAGGCGGGCGCCATTTGCAAATTCCAGCGCCGTGATGCGTTTGCGTCCCTCGAGTTGGACGAATTCAAGTTGCAACACAGTGCCATCGCCGCAAGCGACGAGGACCTTGCCGCTGCCTGCAAGAATTTCGCCCGGTGCGCGTGTGGCACCGGCGGGAGAAGCTTCGAAACTGGTTCCCATGCTGGCTTTTAAAATTGGCCGGCCCCAGATGGCGCAATTCTTTCCCCGGAATGATGTGAACGCCCCGGGCCACGGTTGCAACCCGCGGATGCGGTTGTAGATTTGCTGCGCGGGCAGCCGCCAATCAATCCGCCCCTCCTCTTTCTCTAGTGGCGGCGCAAAAGTTGCCCGCGAATTATCCTGGGGCGCCGGAGCGATTGTTCCGCGCTCGAGTGCGCGCAAAGTTTCGGCCACCAGCGGCGCGCCCGCCTCGGACAGCCGCGCATACAGTTGGGGCGCAGTTTCGTCCAGCCCCACATCGGTTTCAAACTTCAGCAGCGTTGGACCAGTATCAAGTCCCGCGTCAATCCGCATGGTGGTCAGGCCCGTGCGCGTTTCGCCGTTGATAATCGCCCGGTGGATCGGTGCCGCGCCGCGATACTTCGGCAGCAACGAGCCGTGCAGATTGATCCAGCCAAGGCGCGGGATCTCGATCAGACGCTGCGGAATAATTTGCCCGTACGCGATGATCACCACGGCATCCGGCGCAGTTCGATGGAAATACTGCAACGCTTCGTCCGATCTGATTTTTTCGGGCTGGTACACCGGAACTCCAGCAGACACCGCTGCTTCTTTTACCGAAGAGCTGGATGTGGCGTGGCCGCGGCCGCGCGGCCGGTCGGGCTGCGTGACGACGCCTGTGATTTGAAAATCGGATTGTGCGAGAAGATGCCGCAGGGAAGGCAGCGCAAAGTCAGGGGTGCCGCAAAAAATGATTCGGAGCGGCACGCCGCCCTACCACTCGCCGGCTTTTTTCAGCTTGCGAATCTTGCGCTTGATCATGTCGCGTTTCAGCATGCTTAAGTGAGTGATGAAGAGAACACCATTGAGATGATCGATTTCGTGGCAAAACGCGCGCGCCAGCAATCCTTCGCCTCGCATTTCGAATTCTTTGCCTGTGACGTCATGCGCGCGAATCGTGACGTACTGCGGCCGCGCCACGTGCGCGCGAAATCCCGGTACGGAGAGGCATCCTTCTTCTTCGCGCTGCTCGCCTTCCGCATGAATGATTTCCGGATTCGCGCACACCAGCTTGGCTTCCGGATTTTTCCCGTTGCTCACGTCGATTACCGTGACGCGCAGGCCGAGTCCGATTTGCGGCGCCGCCAAGCCCACGCCCGACGCCGCGTACATGGACTCAAACATATCCTCCACGAGCTTCTGAAAATCCGCGTCGAAGTTTTCGACACGCTTGGTCGGCGTCTCGAGCACAGGGTCCCCGTATTTCACGATTGGATGAATCATCTTCGCTACTTCTGTCCTTTGTGCGTATCGCTTGCCAAAGCCAAACTATTCGTTATCGCCTAAAAGTCGTCGAGCTGTTTCTGATACCCCTCGAAGTTGCGACGCGTTTCTTCCATCGAATCCCCGCCGAACTTTTCCAGGAACGCTCCCGCCAGCTCCAGCGTGACCATGGCTTCGCCGATCACCCCCGCTGCAGGGACGACGCACACATCCGAACGCTCGTATGCGGCTTTCACCGGCTCCTTGGTTTTCAAGTCTGCCGTCTGCAACGGACGCCGCAGAGTTGAAATCGGCTTCAAGTATCCGCGCACAACGATGTCGCCTCCGTTTGAAATTCCGCCTTCGATTCCCCCGGCTCGATTGGAAGAGCGGGCGAACCTTTTGCTGCCCGTGTCGTAACGGATTTCGTCCTGCACTTCCGAGCCGCAGCTCCCTGCATTTTCTATCCCCGTGCCGATTTCAACCGCCTTCACCGCCTGAATGGACATCACCGCGCGGGCCAGCTTGGCGTCGAGCTTTTCGTCCCATTGCGCGTGGCTTCCCAGCCCCGGCGGAATTCCGCGCGCTACAATTTCAAAAATCCCGCCAACCGAATCGCCTTCCTTCAGCACGCGATCTACTTCCGCTTTCATGCGTGATTCGGTGGCCGCATCCACACAGCGGAGCGGCGAGTCCAGATTCTCGCATGCCGCCGCGATCTCTTGCCAGCTGGCCGCGCGTTCCAGGCGAACGTGGCCCACCGCGAGCGTGTGGCTCAAAATCGCCGCACCGAACTCGCGCAAAAGTAATTTTGCGAAGGCTCCGGCAGCCACTCGCGCAGCCGTCTCGCGCGCCGAAGCCCGCTCGAGCACGTACCGCGCGTCGTGAAAATTGAATTTCAGCGCTCCCGCCAAATCTGCGTGCCCCGGGCGCGGCGCGGTCAGCGGACGCTGCGAATCCTCGGCCCCTTCGGTGTCTTCCACCGGCAGCGCCTTTTCCCAATTCTTCCAGTCGCGATTCTCGATGCGCAGCGCGATCGGAGCGCCGATCGTTTTTCCGTGGCGCACGCCTGCGAAAATTTCCGCCTGGTCCTTTTCGATCCGCTGCCGCGCTCCGCGCCCGTAACCCAGTTGCCGCCGGTGCAACTCGCGCTGAATGAATTCCTGATCTACCGGCATGCCCGCCGGCACCCCGGAGATCCACGCCACCAGGCCTTGCCCGTGAGACTCTCCGGCAGTTACAAATCGCAGCATTTTTCCCGGTCGCCAGGCCCGTGAAGAGTCCGCTGGAGCGACGAAAGATTCTACCGAACGCACTGACGCGCGTAAAGCCACTCATCAGTCGTAGAAAGCAAGTTTGCTTCGACCAAGGATATCTGCGATTTTCAGTCGGAGGCGACCCCGCGGCTATCTCCTGCGTGCCTCCCTGTCCCGTACCGGATATGTCAAAACGCGCGCGGATGTTTGCTTGACGGCGCACGCCTCGGACGTTAGGCTTCCGAGGACTTCGGTGGTCGCGATGCGCCGAAGTTCCAAAAATGCCCGAAGAAAACGAAACCCTCCAGCCGGTAGTTTCGGCCCTCGCGGAAGGCATTAAGCGCCAAGTCCAGGTGGTGCAGGATTACGCGGAACTGTCGTTTCAGTCCTTGGCGGACGTTTTCACACCGCCGCATTACTGGGCCGACACGCTCGAGCAGATGGACATCATCGGCGTCGGTTCGCTGCCGATTATCGTGCTCACCGGGTTTTTTATCGGCGGTGTATTGGTGTTGCAAACCGCCTCGCAATTCGAGCGCTTCGGAGAAACCGCGCTCACCGGCGACGCGGTGGCGCTCGCGCTGGTTCGCGAGCTGGGGCCGGCAATCACGGCGCTTCTTGTTGCCGGGCGCAACGCATCGGGTATCGCCTCCGAACTCGGCTCCATGGTTGTAACCGAGCAGGTTGACGCGATGCGCGCATTGGGCACCGATCCAATTCGAAAATTGATGACACCGCGCGTTATCGCCACCGTGTTGATGCTGCCGCTGCTCACCGCCGTGTCCGATTTTGTCGGCCTGGTGGGCGGATTCCTGGTGGCCTATTTCACCTTACGGCTGGGACCCGTGCAATTCTGGACGCGCGCCATTCACGCTCTGGATTTTGGCGATCTGGTGCAAGGGCTGATGAAGCCCTTCATTTTTGCTTTTATCATTTCCACCGTTGCATGCTTCATGGGACTCCGCGTGAAAGGTGGAACGCAGGGCGTGGGCCGCGCGACAACTTCCGCCGTCGTGGTCTCCTCCGTTATTTTGCTGGTCGTCGATACCTTCATCACCCGCATCCTGCTCTGGGCCTTTAACAAGTAGCGCTCTCGACTCCTCAGGCAAACTTCTGCTTAGCCGCCGCCAAAAAAGTGCATTTGCATCTATAATCTCGGCATGACGCCCGTCGGCCGGCCTGCCGCGCCACCTGATCAATTCAGCGAGCCCGTTCCGGGCGCGCCTCTCGTCTCCTTTAAGGATATTCGCGTTGGTTTTGATTCCGGGGATGTTCTCAACGGAATTACCTTCGACGTGTGGCCGGGAGAAACGAAAATTCTGCTGGGTGAAGGCGGCTCCGGCAAGACTTTGCTGATGAAGCTGGCAGCGGGACTCCTGCGCCCTGACGCTGGGAACGTGATCGTGATGGGGCAGGACATCAGCGATATGCCGGAGAAGGATTTGCTGAACTTCCGGCGGCATATCGGGTTCGTATTTCAAGAAGGCGCGCTGTTCGATTCGATGACGGTTGCTGACAACGTTTCCTTTCGGTTGGACGAAGAGAAAGTTGACGAAGCCGAAATCGAAACGCGCGTGCGTGAAGCCCTGCGCTTTGTCGAGATGGAACCGTCCATGGAGAAATATCCGGGAGAACTTTCGGGCGGGATGCGGCGGCGCGTTTCGATCGCGCGCGCGTTGGTGGATCGCCCGCCGTTGGTCTTTTACGATTCGCCGACCGCCGGACTCGATCCGGTGACTTGCCAGACCATCATTACGCTGATCCTGCGCGGGCGCGATTCGCAAGGCGTGACTTCACTGCTCGCCACCCAGCGCGTTCAGGACGCTTTCGGCTTGGCGAACTTTCGTTTCGACAAAACAACGGGACACATCGTGCGGGACAGCCCTAACGAGGCGCGCGCCGCCCGGATCCCTGCCCGCGAGAGTCTCGGGATTGAAGAGCAACACTTAAAGGAATCTGACGCGCGAAGTTCCCCGGTTCCTCCGACGAACGTCCTCGTGCTTCGCGGCGGAAAAATCTATTTTGAAGGTGCGGCAGACGAGTTATTGCATTCGTCGGACGAGTATCTAAAAGCATTTCTGGCTTCGGCGGAATAACATTTAACGTAACGCGGATTTCTGAGGAGGTAAGTCGATGGCGCAACGCAAACAATTGACCTGGGCGGAGCTTCGTGTGGGATTGTTCGTGCTCGCCGGCTTATTCATTATGGCCGTGGCGATCTTCTACGTTACTGGTGCGGGAATTCTGGGGCCGAAATACCGTCTCATCACCTACCTGCCGGAAGTCGAAGGAGTGACGACCGGCGCACCGGTGCGCCTCGACGGTGTGGAGATCGGCAATGTGGAGACCATCAAGCTTACGCCGCATCCTCAGGACCGCATGCACAACATCGAGCTCATCTTGCGGATTGATAAAAAATTCCAGGAGTCGATTCGCACCGATTCGGACGCGAGCCTCATTACCGAAGGCTTGCTGGGCAATCGTTACGTCACTGTTTCGCGCGGGCTGACCGGAACTGTGATTCCGAACAACGGCATCATCCCGGGTAAAGAGGAAGCGGCTATGAAAGCGCTGGTGGAGCGCGGCGCGGAGTTGATGCAAAACTTGGGTACGCTTTCCGACGATCTGCGAGGCATAGTCGATAAGGTGCAGAACGGCCAGGGGACGCTAGGCTTGTTCATGAACGATCCGTCGTTTTACAGGCATCTCGACGCCACCGCTGCGCGGCTGGATGCCATGACCACGTCGATTCAGCAAGGACAGGGAACCATCGGCAAACTCACCTCTTCGGACGATTTTTACAACAAAGCTAGCGCGGCGCTGGGTCACGTGGACGACGTGGTGGTGGCCGTCCAGCAGCAGAAGGGCACCGTCGGCAGGTTGGTTTACGATCCCGCCATGTATGACAGCGCGAAAAATTTCATGGACAAGGGAAACGGGGTGCTGGATGACGTACGCGCAGGCAAGGGCACGCTCGGAAAAGCCCTGCACGATGACGCGCTGTACAACAATTTGAGAGACGCAGCTTCGAACGTACGCGACGCTTCCGCGAAATTGAACTCGAATGAAGGCACCGCCGGAAAATTCTTCACCGACCCGAAGCTGTACGACAACATGACCGGACTGACGAGCGATTTGCGTCTGATGGTCAATGATTTCAGGAAGGATCCGAAAAAATTCCTGCACGTAAAACTGGCAATGTTTTAGACGGCCCGGTCACACGGCTGATAGCCGCTAGACCGCTGGCCAAAATTATTTTGTGAGCACCTTCGAATTCACAATCCTCATCGCAGTTGGGTCCTTGCTCGCCGGGATGCTCGGCGCGGTAACCGGGCTAGGCGGCGGAGTCGTAATCGTTCCGCTGCTAACACTGGCGTTTGGCGTGGACATCCGCTATGCGATTGGAGCTTCCCTGGTCTCCGTGATTGCGACCTCGTCCGGAGCCGCCGCCGCGTATTTGAAGGAAGGTTTCTCGAACATGCGCGTCGGGATGTTTTTGGAAATTGCCACCACGATTGGCGCAATATCGGGCGCCTACCTGGCTGCCAGCACACCCACCAGGGCAATTGCGATTATTTTCGGAATCGTCCTCCTGTATTCCGCTTACTCCGCAAATAGGCCGCCGAAAGATTTGCCTACCGATAAACCTCCGGACCGTTATGCCACACTCCTGAAATTCGACGGAAGCTACCCAACGCCGGGAGGCGAGGAGTCTTACAACGTTCGCCACGTTCCCGCGGGATTTGGGTTGATGTATGTTGCCGGCGTCCTTTCCGGTCTTCTGGGAATTGGATCGGGTGCAGTGAAAGTGCTGGCCATGGACCAAGCCATGCGCATCCCGTTTAAGGTGTCCACCACCACGAGCAATTTCATGATCGGAGTCACCGCGGCGGCCAGCGCGGGAATTTATCTGCATCGGGGATACATTGACCCTGGAATCGCGATGCCCGTGATGTTGGGCGTGTTCGCGGGTGCCCTGATCGGCGCGAGAATTCTCCCGGGCGCGAAAGTCCGAACGTTGAGGTTGGTTTTCAGTGTGGTAATCGCCGCGCTGGCATTCGAAATGATTTTTAAGGGTGTGAAAGGATCTTTTTAGACCATGGCACAAAGCCAAGCCTGGGGCGACAAGCGGTTTGAAGTGATGATGGGACGGCTGTTGCGCTTCGGCGTAATCTTCGCAGCCGCCTGGGTGCTCGCAGGCGGAATCCACTATCTGGTTCAGTTCGGCGGCGCAACGCCGGATTACAAAGTGTTTCGCGGGGAACCGGGCGGCCTGCGACATCCGCGCGAAATTTTTCACGAAGCGATCCAGCTGGATGCGCGCGCATTAATTCAGTTGGGGCTGCTGCTGTTGATCGCTACACCCGTGGCGCGCGTGGCGTTTTCGGTGATCGGCTTCGCTTTGGAGAAGGATTGGATGTATGTGGTGATCACGCTGATCGTGCTTGCGCTTCTCGTTTTTAGTTTGAGCAGCAGTTGAGGTCGATTAGCCGGACAGGGGCCGCCGCATTTCAGAAGACCTGCTGCGGCCCCGCCGGGCTGTGGTTTGTGTTTTAGACTAATCGATCACCTTCCTTGCCGTTGCGCGCCGTCAGGCCCGACGTAACTGGGCTGACGGTTATTGGCAGCGGCGGCGTGGAAATCTGCTGCCTAGTTACCGAGGGGCGGGAAACTCACCGCTCCCTCGCTTGCGATTTCCATGCCGTTGCATTCGCGCTTCGGCTTGTAGTCAGTGCATTCGCGAACCGGGAAGGGGACCTCTCGCGGCGGAAATGCTTAGCCGCAAACGATCAGAACTTCGCACGGTTCGTAACCCCGCACCATGTGCGCATACACGCACGCAGTGCAGAGACTCTGGCGCGGCGGCGGTGGCACGGCCGCTAGCGACGGAACACGCGCTTCGAACAATCCCGCCCGACGCAGCCGCGGAAAACTCAGCTTGATCAATTTTGGTCCTCCTTTCCCGGCGAGCCGAGCCCGTAGGCCGGCAAGCGCGAGATGAATCAAAAGAAACACAAACACGGGAGCGATTCCGGAAACAAACTCGAACACGGAAGCGACGCAAGCGCACGAACTGCCGCTCGTCCTTATTCCGATTTCAGAGGCTAGGATTCAGGAAGTTACGCTGAGGCTAGGGCGAAACCGGACCCCACGCCGCGGCATATTTCCGCGTCCGTAGCTTGCTCTGCCGAATTGGGGTCGTGCTTCAACATGCCGGATTCTCTCCCGAGGATGACAGTTTCACGCACACAGCGCTTTGCAGCAACGAAAAACGCTCGAATGGGGAAAATTTAGTAGCGAACGGCTGTAATGTACGAGCGAAAGGAATTAAGAAACATGGAATGGCGGTTATTCGGTCTTGCGTGGTTACGATTTGCGGACGAAATGCAGCAGGGAATCGCGCAGCAAATAAATCGAGACGGTGGTGGTGACCAACGTGAGAATGGCGCCGTCGAGGAAAACTCCGGCGGGCGTTTGGCGGAACCCATCCGAAAAGAGATAGTAGGCCCCGGCGGCAAGGAACACGCCGACGAATGAAAGCAAATTTGCGACGGCGATCACTCCACCCTTTTGCTCTTGACGCGGACGGTGCTGGATCATGGCGTTTAGCGGCACGGCGAAGAAGCCGCCGAAAAATCCGAGCAGACTCAGGTCCGGGATCCGCAGACGGACTGCGGCCACGATTAGGGCGCCCAACTTGGTAGCCATTGAACTTCCCTGATGGAACGCCACCGCACTCAGCCATCCGGCGAGCACTTCGGCCGGCTGGCTAAAATAAAGCAGCGCGCCGAAGACGGTCATTCCCAGAGCCCCGATGGGGATCAGTCCCATTTCGATTTTTCCCCGGGAGAGATAGCCTCCGGCCACGCTACCGAGTCCGATGCCGATACCCACAGCGGCCTGCAGATAGCTGGTGCGCGTGTCGTCAATGTGCAGAACGTCGTGGCCATACACGACGATCGTGAATTGCAACAGTGCCGCCAGAAACCAAAGATAGGTGTTGCCAATGACAGACCAAAAGAGCACGGCATCGGCGTAAATTGTTTTTAGTTGCGAGTTGAGTTCACCGAGAGGGTTCCACCGAAATGTTCTGTGCGGATCAGCGGCGGGCAGGCGCGAGATTCCGAAGCTTGTGAGCAGTCCTAAACAAGTGAAACCGAGGAGCAGGAAACCCGCGACGGCTTCACGCCCTCGATACCGCTCGGCCATGATCCCAGCAGCCATCGTGGCCGAGATGCTGGCCGCAAACGTTCCAAGTTCGATGATGCCATTGCCCCAGGAAAGTCGGTTCTCCGGAAGCAGCTCCGGCAGCAAGCCGTACTTCGAGGGGCCGAAGAGAGCTGCTTCCATGCTAATGAGGAAAACAGACGCGCACTCCATCGGCAAGTTGCGGAGGTATAGGCCCGTGATGGTGAAGGCCATCACGCCAAGTTCGAGAAGTTTGGTTCCGATGGTGACGCTTCGCTTGCTATAGCGGTCCGCAAAGTATCCGCCAGTCATGGAGAAGAAAATGAACGGCAGAGCGAACAGCGCGCCGACGAGCAGGATCAAGCGATCCCGAAACTGATTCGGGAAATTCATCGCCACGATAATATAAATGACCAGGAATTTGACGGCGTTGTCGTTGAACGCGGTTTGAAACTGCGTCGCGATCAGGCTCCAGAAGCCGCCTTGCCAGCCGCGAGTGGCGTGGTTCAGGGTGGGTTGTTCGCTCTTTTTCATGAAGGTGAAGAGAAGTGAGCGCAGCTTTATCGACAGCGAACGACGGAGCCGGGGCCAGTCTATCCAGTGCAATGCTGACTGGCAAGACGGAACAGAAATGTGCTAGACAGGTTGCTCATGACGAACGAATGGCCCGACGGCTTGCCCGTCAACCAGGTGCGGATTGCGCGTCCGACGGACAAGCTCGACGAAGTCGTGCGGTTTTATTCTGAGGGGCTCGGATTAAAAATCGTCGGCTTCTTTCACGAGCACGAAGGATATTCGGGCTATATGCTCGGACTGCCCGGGCGCGAGTATCATTTGGAATTCACACAGCATTCGGCAGGAAGTCCTTGTCCAACGCCAAGCCGCGACAATTTACTGGTGTTCTATATTCGTGACAAAGCCGCCCTTGACCGGATTGCGGATCGACTTTCGGCGCTCGGGTATCATTCAGTTGGTGCCGAGAATCCGTACTGGACCGAAAAGGGCATAACAATAGAAGATCCGGATGGCTGGCGCGTGGTGCTGATGAATTCACTGGGTATCTGATCAAGAGCAGGTCCCCCACCGCCATCAGCAAGAAACACGATCGGGTTTCCGGATGTCGGGATGTAGCCGGACGCTACGAAATTTAAGGGCCAAACCTGCTCGGGAGAGAAGCGCGCATGTTGAACGGTTATGAGCCGGAACGCAAGCCGATGTCGGCGAACCAGAAGCTATGGCTTGGTTTTGCCGCTGCGCTTGTAATCGTGCTCTCTTATGTGGGCTGGATTTTTTATTCGCGGTGGCACGAAAACCATGCCATCAATGAGGAAGTGACGGCGGAGAGGAAAGAGAAGGACCAACGTGACGCGGCCGCAACAGTGGAGAGTTTGGGAGGCAGCGAGTTCAAGATCATCAGCTTCTATGCTTCACCGGGCGAGATTCACCGCGGCGATACCGTGACGATGTGCTACGGCGTGTCGAATGCGAAGTCCGTGAGCGTCGATCCGCCCATTGGCGAGGTTTGGCCTTCGGTGAGTCGCTGCATGCAGATCACTCCGAAGAAAACGACGAAGTACACGTTTACCGCCGATGATGGAAAGGGAAGTACAAAGACGGCAGAGTTAACGATCGTGGTGAAGTGACTCGGCGCGCAAGTGAATCAACCCCGTCAATTCCAAGGAACCCATTACCACTGGATTGTGTTCTGAGGGTCTTCCACCAGGACGCCTTCGTATTTTTCCAACATCGGCAATAGCACGTTCTCCAGTTCGCTCTTCCACAGTTTCCCTTTATAAAACTTTGCTTTCATCGGTTCAACCGAGGCGATGTCAGGAAAGCTGCGCATCCAAAAGAAAGTATCCGGATCCTCGATGGAAAGAAATGGGCCTAATACTTTCATTCCGATTTCTTCATGCGCCGGGATAGATTTGGAGCGAAAGACCTCAAGAAACTCGGAGCGCTTGCCGGGCTTGGTTTTATACGTGCGCATGTCGATGATCATTTTTTACCGCCTCCGCCAAGCATGCTTGCACCCGTATAAAAAGGCAAGCGCGCAGCGCTACGGGTCACACTCGCGCCAAGCTTGAATTCATGGCAGCATGGCCATTATGACTACCATATTGCTGCTGACCCTCTCCAACATTTTCATGACTTTTGCATGGTACGGGCATCTGAAATACCGCCAGGTGCCCCTGTTTAAGGTCATCGTGATTAGCTGGCTTATCGCCTTCCTTGAATACTGCTTCCAAGTGCCCGCCAACCGCATCGGCTCGTACGAGTTCACCGCCGTCCAGCTCAAAACGATACAAGAAGTGATATCGCTGACAGTGTTTTCGGTATTCGCGGTCTTGTATTTAGGCGAAAAATTAAAATGGAACTACCCGGTGGGGTTTGGGTTAATAGTAAGTGCCGTCTTCGTGATTTTTAAGAAATGGTAACCGCAAGCGATTGATAGAGGATAAGCGATGAAGAAGCTATTTTGGATTGCATTGCTGGCGGCATTGCTGTCGCCTTCGCAGGCCGCGGCGCAAAGTCCTTTTGACGGCATGTGGAAGATCGATCTAAACACGACGCAACTGCCTGCCAAGCGTGGCTCATACCTGTTGCAGGCTGGCATGTATCACTGCAGAACTTGCATTCCGCCCATTGACGTGCGAGCCGATGGCCTGGACCATCGAGTCTCGGGAGATTCCTGCTATGACACGGTGAGCATCAAGGTGTTGGACGATCGAACCGTTCAGGAGACGGATAAGAGTAAAGGAAATATAGTTCACACCGAGAAAATGACGGTGGCGGCGGACGGCAGCACGGCCGTCTGGGAATTCTCCGACAGTTGCAACACGAACGCTGAAGAAGTCACCTGGAAGCAGATTTCAGTGCGCGTGTCGAAAGGCCCGGCTGGATCGCACCCAATTTCTGGCTCGTGGCGAGCGATGAGAATCGTGAATTCGTCCGAGAATGGACTAACGGCGACTTTGAAACTGGACGGCGACAACTTTAGCTTCGCTGATTCGACGGGACTGAGTTACACGGCTAAATTGGACGGGCCGGACGCCCCGTTCAAAGGTGATCCGAGTAACACGCTAGTCTCGGTGAAGCGAATCGACGAGAACACCATCGAGGAAACTGACAAGCGCGCGGGAAAAGTGGTGAGCGTGACGCGCTTCACCATCTCGGCGGACGGCAGGACCCTGAACGTCTCCATCAGCGACAAATTGCGGGGAAGCTCGATGCAGTTTGTGGCGGCGAAACAATAGGCAGGCATATTTGAAGCCCGGGTAGGTTTCAGCGGCTTCAAAATATCAAGTTTCCGATCACAACGATTGCGAGAGCCAGAACGGTTCCGGTCAGAATAGCCAATAGCAACCAAGTCCGAAATTGAGGACGCGATTTCGGCATCCCCAACATGTGCATGGAAAGGTCAGGCTGATCGAAGGAGTTCGCATGCTCCCGGTACTTCGTCTCGTGTACCATGCGCAAAATACTAGCATCGTATCCCGGCGCTGGCGGGTCATGTGGCGCAAGAGTAAACCCGTGTGCGCTCAGGTCTATATGAGCGGACGCGGTCGTAAAGCGGCGCGAAGTTTTTTGTTCTCACGCATGATCCCAATCGAAACACTGTCTTTCGACTGGCAGAGCATGTCCCGGAGTTCGGTCAGAGTTATTTCCTCAGTTGAATGATCGTCGATGGATTCGATGATGTCCCCTGGCTCGATTCCGGCGTCCGACGCCGGCGATTGCGGCACAATCCGTCGAACGACAAACTTGCGAAAGTTTGGACCTTCCGCACGAATTCTCAATCCGCTCTCATCATACTTCGCGGAATCTGGGTAGTTGTGGTTTGGAGTAAGCCATACACGTTTGCTGCGATTGTCGAATGCCACAGTGAAGCGTTCCAGGAATTGGGCCCCCACAAGTCCCGCGTGGTCCTTGGCCGCCATCAGACCCACCGTTCCCTGCGAAAACGTGATCGGCGGGTTCCGGATGGAAAAAGGACCAATCATGATCCGCTCGGCTCGGCCGTCTCTCGACTGAGTCGTTCCACCGGCGCTTGATCCCGGGTCGTCCAAAAGCT